>Ga0209611_10000944_pt1 | contig 47226 bp, 27 predicted proteins | sample S1TSphgellanicum_3_FD_187693 | JGI IMG/M metagenome (GOLD analysis project Ga0209611, IMG submission 187693) | Host-associated microbial communities from peat moss isolated from Minnesota, USA - S1T2_Fc - Sphagnum magellanicum MG (SPAdes) (version 2) | ecosystem: Host-associated > Plants > Peat...
TAAAATACCAAAGAGTGGAGAGAAGAATTTGGTTAAGAATGAGTGTTCTACCTACCAATGAAAGGTGGGTTGAGCACCAAAATAAGCAAAACCCTAAATACCCCCCATCGAGCCCTGAACAGAAGAACATGTAGAACCGTGCTGCATGGTTCTATGCAGAACCAAGCAGGGCTGAAAAACATGTGCAAGAAGACAAGAGAAACATGCGCCAGACAGAGCTCGATGGGGGTATTTAGCGTCTCGCCCAAATGATAGTTTTTTCTTGACTTTGTTGAGTAGAAAGGCATTGATGTCGTTGACCTCCAATCCCAAACCAAATGGAATACCTAACAGCTTGGTGATGTCTTTTCTCTTGCCCATTTCCAATGGAAACCGTTCAACCAATTTGGCATGGCTTGGCATGTCCCTTGAAAGAAGGCTACACAATTCCCCCAATTGATTTCAAGGCTACAAGCAGTCCCCAATAACTTTAAAGTAGCAACCAAATTTTCAACAAGGCCTTTTCACATTTTTATTATAAAGGTCGTGTCATTTGCTAGCAGGCTGGATGAGGTAGGGAAAGCTTTTAAAATTTCTGAGTTTTAACCTAAGCTTTGACAAACTGGTTGAGAGCTTCCCCCACAAATAAGAACCGATATGGGGTCAACAGATAACCCTGCTTGACTCCCTTCAAAATTGGAAATGGCCTTGAAATGGCCCCATTCAAGTTCACTAATGTTTCTACCCCCACAAACAATATCTGAACAAATTGAATGACACCTTGAAGTAGTTTTATCTTCTCTAGGCATTGGAATGAAAATGCCCAAAACGCCTTGTCACAGGGCTTTGGAGAAGTCTAGCTTGAGAAGAATCAAGTTTTGATTTGAGGTTTTTGCTCATTCGAAAGTTTCATGAACAAGTAGGATCCCATCCAAGCTATGGTGCAGAAGAAAGAATGTTGATCGGTCTATGCTAATTACTTCCATCAAAACTGTTTGGAGTCGTTGCTGAAGGGCCTTTTGCAAATATCTTATACGAAACATTGAGTAGAGTAATTGGATGCTAGTTGTTGACATCCTCTTTCTCCCCACCCTTTGGCAGCAAGGTAATTAGCCCTTGAGTGAGCCTGGTTAAGAATTTACCTTGCTTAATGGCTATGGACATCATCAGCCAATAATCATGTCCCACAACATCCCAGAATTTTTTTATAGAACTCTGAAACCACTCCATCAATCCTTGGGGCTTTGCAATTTGCCAACTCTACCACTGCCTTTCTAAGTTTTTCCTTGGTGATGGTAGAAGCCAATCTCTATGCCATACTAGTCATGACCTTATAGGGCAATGATTGGATTATATGTTGTCTAGTTTCCCCAATTTCTTTTGTGTATGATGTTTCCATGTATAGTTGCTTGAAAAATCTCAGCAAGTCCTTTCCACTTCTCCCTTCTCACACCCTAGCTCCCCATTTTGATTCTTGATAGTGGTGAAAAAATTAGAAGATGGTTTCTCCTTAATGGTGTTAAAATTTTCTTTAAACATAGAGTCCCCAACATGTTTCCACTTTACTCTTTAGTGGATTTGCATCCCTTCAATCTTTCATTCCTCAAAGCCTTTTAAACAACCTTGAAGATCTACAACCTTGTCCTACAACAATGTATGTTGAAAGTTCCCCATTGCTTCTTTGAGCTCATGCTTTAGCAAGTTCTTTAATTTTCAAAACTTCCCAGCCTTACTTTTACAAAAAATTTGATAAAACCATGTCAATATTAGAGCTTTTTGAAAAAGCTAGACTGGGGTTTACAACTTTCCCAAATTGCCTTGATTTGTTCTTAACCTCCCTTAGGTTTTTCATACTCATCTTCTAGTGACCCTTATTTATGATAATTTTGAAATCAAGGCATATTGAAAGGCTAAGAGGTAGATGGTCAAACAAAATTGAATCCCCATGGAAAAGTCTACCACATAATTGAAATTTGTTTGATGGTCATTCAACCATGTTGAAGTTTCCATTCAAAATCAAATAACAAATTGTTGGCAATTTTGCTAACATTTCCTCCCAAACTTTACATCAATCATGGGAATCATGGGGGGCGTAAATAGTGGCAACCCCTAGCATACCACCTAGGATACCTTCAAATTGGATCCACAAGAACTTGTTACCAACCATATTGCCTCTACATTAATGTGTTGTGCCCACCTACTTATAATCATGGTGCAAACACCACTGTGCCCTACACCAAAAGCTCTTTCACCTGAAAAATAACTCAAGTTTGCATGTAAAATCTTACATCCTACTTGGGGCCATATTCTCTTTCCTAAAAAGAAAGCCTTCTTTGCCCTCAACTTGCCCCACTTGGGAACAAACGAATTAGATGTAGTTGTGAAGAAAGGAGATTTTACCATCCTTAATTAGGCCCCTCACATTTAAAAAAAGCAAATATACATTCATCATGAAAATTGATTGAAATCAAGGCATTATGAGAAATCGCATCTATCAAAACCACACTACCCTGCAACTAAAATCCAAAAAAAATTCATATACAACTATTGTGCAACTATCCTTTGGATATGATAATTATTGTGCAATTATCCCCCTAGAAATAAGGTGTATTAATAAATAAATTGTCACATCAAAAAATCAGTTAGTTGCATTATAGTTGGAAATGAATTCAAAATGGGTCTTCTATATGATCATTTATATACATCGTACATACATATGTAATCAACTATGTTTGATTTTTTCAAAAGTTGCATTGTAATTACATGTGGCAACTACTTTTGAATTGTTGTAAATGTGCAATTAAAATAATAATTATGATGCAACTAGTGTATAATGTACATACATGCAATCATGCCACATGTCAACATTTTCACCACCCATTATGGGATACATTTGCAACTAGTTTTCAACTATGATTCCCATTGATACAATTATTACAATCATTAGTGTGCCATTACTAAAGTACTACTATTGGGTGCGATCACAATTGGGGTACACAAAAAAAATGTCTCTCGCCAAAATCATTTTTAGGACATTATTTTGAATGACCATTACATTTACAAAATAATTTATTTGATAGATTTTCTTTATTCATTAGATATTCACATACTTCTTGATTAAAATGGTGGTGATTTTTAATGATTTGGATGATTAAAACATGTTTTTAAATGTCCTAAAAGACAGCTTAAAAACCATGTCCCACTACACAATTTTGTCAAAAAAGACTTAATAGGATTAGCAATGTTTGTTCAAATTACTCCATATTTTAACCACAAATAGAATGAAGTATGTTCCATATGATAACATTAAAAAAAAATTTGGTAAATCATCAAATTTTGTGGAATTGATGCTAAAATCTTGGATTTTTTCATAAAACAGATGCGTTAATAAAGACAATCAAATTAATTTTGTTAATTAAAAATTTACATTCCAAAGGTTTGGAAACAAGTATAAAAAACAAAAGTTGCAAAAAAAAGGACATTATTTTATGTTTTTAATAGGATTTTAGCATTCCAAATGAAAGTATGTTATTTTGGAATGTTTAAGTAGTCTTGCATTCCTTTTTGGTTTATACTTGAACATCACATTTGAAATTTGTTCAATTGATTTGAATCATTCATTATAACATTTGTTGGTTGAAAGCGTAAACATATATATCCCCTTTTCATTGTTTAACATCTTAGAACATTCATTTTGTTAAGTCCTTAATTTAGAATTCATGAAACAAGACAAATGGATGTTATGGTTCTTGTTATTATACCCCAATCATGATTGCACCTTATTCAACTATGTTATGACTATAATACAACTACTTATAACTTAATAAAGATACATATTCATATGTAATGTTTTATAAAAAATTCTTGTTTCAATAATTTGACTATTAATATGAATAAATATGTGTAATTCATATAATTAATTCACAATTAACTAGAAAATTAATTATTCTTGAAATATTAATCAAATAAATATTTATCCAAGTTGAAAATATTCCATAATGAATTATATTGATTATTTAATATAATTAATAATTCATTAATAATTAAAAAATAATAATGATCTAAATTCATTATATAATTAATTATTTGGATACATATAATTAATTCAAATGTGAAACTAATAATAATAATATATTAATAATGCAGTTCGATGTACATATGGATATGCATGTTTATACTTTCATGTTTTTTACAAAAATTCATATTTAATATTTAATAAAATTTTCTAAATAATTCATTTCATATTAATTATTAATCAATATGTAGTTTACTTAATTATTATGAATTATAAATAAATTTGATTCATATAATTTTTTCATTAATTAGTTAAAATAACTAATAATCTTTTTCAAAATTTCAAATGATAAATAACTAATTATATGAATTTAGATAATCAATCATTTGATGATAAATTATCTGAACAAAATAATTAATTCAAATCACTATTTCAAATAACTAAATATTAAGTAATCAATTCACATATTTAATTATCATATAATCATTAATTTAATTGTATAACTTACACAATGAAAAACAAGTACAAAGCATGTGGGAAAATATGTTTAAGGTAAACTTGCCCATCATTGATCACTTGCTTATGATTAAACAATTATTTATATCTTCATCAAATGTGCTTCATTTTGAGTGATTTAAAGTGTTATGGGAGTGCTACCTCAAGCTCTACAAATCATCTTTGAAATGTTGAGGAAAAGGTTTAATGAAAAAATAACAAGAAGAAAAATAAGCTTTCCAACTTACAAAACAAGTTTTTTCTTTTTTTTCCCTCTTTGGACCCCTCTTACTTTCAAACCTCATAACTTTCTTATTTCTTATTCATTTTCAATGATCTAAAGTGCTATAAGAATGCCATGTGAAATTCTACAAATCATTTTTGAATTTTGATAGCAACAAAAGAAACATACAAGGAATTTTTTAGGTGTTCAAAAACTAACCTTTGTATCATTCAGTGGTTTTTTTAAAAATTCTTGACCCCCTCTACTTTGGGGGGCCATAACTTTCTCAATGTTATTCCATTTTTGACGATTTTTAGTGTTCCAGATGTGCCAATGGGACAAGTTCAAATTTTTTTTAGACATTAGAAACAACGGAACCCTCCCTTTGGATGTAGCCTACCTTGAATGTTTAAATGTTTGATCACCAACTGGTGTACCCGATAGTTGGAATTCAATTGTAACTCAATTTGCAACTAAACAACAACTAAAAAATTCAACCCATATGCTTTGTCTTCAAATCCCATGTTACCAACTATATAAAAAAGGTTTATTCTCTTATGTTCTCGCATTAAAATACATGTGCCACATGTCACAATTTTGAACCATCATTAACAATCATAATGGACAGTCCAAAAATCTTCATAGTGCCACATGTTAGATCTTAATAGATGGATGATAATTAATGATGTCAACATGACATCATGGGTTTACATTGTAGTTGAAAATGAATTGTTTTAACAAAGTTGCAATGAATTGCATATCGTATATATGGAGAGTTACAACTTTGCAACTCATGTAACTCATGTAATTTGTTCGTTAGCACTCACAGCATATAAATATAGTGAGTTGCAAGTGTTTAATGCAACTCAAAAATTGAATTACGGGCCAAAATTGCAAAACACCCCTTTTTCTCATAATGAAGGGAGATTTTTACATTCGATCCTTCGTTTGTTCTTGCTAGAGTTCCACCCCCAAAGGTTATAAAATGATGAATCCTCTTGAAAGAGCTGAAAATATCTTGAAGTGTTAGACCTTTTAGTTGTAGGCTACCTTTGTGCAAGAGGCTTATTTTGGTCCAAACTTAGACTTTTTTCAGTTATATATTGACTACATGTTTGATTTGCTTAATGCTCGCATTACACATGTCCATTCTAATCTTTCAATGCATTTTGGTGCACACAAAGGAACCATGGTTAGTGGAAGGGATTGTTTTTGGATCCCCTTCTATTATCTATTAAGCTTTAATGGTTGTTTCAGGGTTGAAATTCCTCTTTGAAGCATGATCAATAGTGGTTATGTAATTTGGTGACACCAAAAACCGTACAACTTCACTTAGAGGAACATCTTGAGCTCCCCCATTTAAAGTGTTCTAGGTGTAATCATCAAACCTTAAGGATAATGGTCTATGAAGGGAGGCTTGGAATGTAACACCTAATGAATTCCCTTTTGGAAGAACCACTACTAACATCCGAGATTCTTTGTTAACATGGGTTTTTTTCTAAAGCCTATTTGGTGAGTTGTTATCCCCACCATCTATGTTCCCAACATGCATCCTACATATTGACGTCACTTACTTCGAAAGTTTGATTTTTGAGGGAAGGAGGTGGATTGAAAAATGCAACCCTTTTAACATCCTTTCAAACATTACATTGTTAATAACGGAAGCAAGCACTCTTTGATGGGTACACCCTCCTTTTCACCCCACATTGAGTTGGAACTTCAATGATTGATCAAACTTGCTACTTGAGACGATTGTTCCTCATGTGTGAGGCCATGGCCAAAGCTCATAATAACCATGGGTCAACTTTTTGAAGATTCCAAGGCACTCCTCACTTTACTTTTGTATGCGTGTTCAACATGAGAATTTGTGCTTTTGTTTAGCCGAGAAAACTTAATGTTTAAGGGGCATTTTGCGATGAACAATAATGAAACCATCAAAATCTTGGAGTTGATATTGTACATCTTCATTCCCCTAATGTGAAGAACTCTAATCCTTTGTTGGAATTGGAATTATGTTATGGGGGGTTGAATCCTTCAATTCCTAACTTCGCGCATCTTAGGGAAAATGTCAACCACAACCTTTTTTTACTACCACACTCAACATTTTGCAAAAGTGTGGTTTGAGGACACATGTCAAAAAAGTTTCCAAATGTCAAGGTTGTAGACTAGAGCTTAAAGGTCTTTTTCAAACCAATTATATTATGGTATGTTATAAGTTGTAGCCATTCATTTCAGCAAAAGTGATTAATTACAAAGGGTGATTTCAACAACGACTCTTCTTGTGCTCATGGATGTTTGCAATTCTATTGAGTTTTAATCACCTATTAGAGGCATCTATTATGAAAGTTGTGTTAACCCAAATCCAAGTTTGAAATTTTAGAGGTTTTCAAAAGTGTGGATCAGATCGATTAAAAAAGGATTAGGTAGTGCGAAATGTTCTTTTGTTGTTCTTATGGTCATGATGTGTATTGTAAATAATTAGTTATGTGGAATACAACTACATGCCCACACTAATTCAATCATAAATTTTATTTTTTGGGGGGCCATTGGGGCTAGTTCATATGTTTGGTCTTTCATAACATCAAGAAAAAAAATTTTAAACCATTCCATCCTTGACTAGGACATGATCTAATGTTAGAATGATGAAATTGTTAATTTTTGAAAAAAAGAAAATGGGGGTCTTCTTAACCTTATTTTTATTTTTGTGATTCAAGTTGGTATGTGAAAATGTTCAAACAACTTTTGTCTACAAGTTTGCAAATAATGAAAAAATATGTAAGGTAGCTTGCGATAGGGGTTTGTTATTTAGTGAGCGTGTGAGTTCGAACATGAACCTATGAATAGGAGCTGGAAGCTATATTCCAATTATGTTCCATCCATGTCAAGTAAAATATTCTTTGATAGATTTTAATGACATGTCAAAATATACCCTAACAAAATTATATTCCTGCCACATCTATAATAACTCACATGTCATCACTACCACATGGATTTGTCACGTGGACATTTGACAATAGTGTATTTGTTCAATTTAACAAAAGTATAGAAATCTACCAAGGTTGGTCCACCATGTGTTGAAGCAAAAAAATGTTTTTTGGCACCTTTATTCAAAATTTTTGAAATCATCGTCAACAAAAAGTGGCCAAAGAACCAAAGCAACCCGGAGGAAGATGAGTATGAATCACCAACACTTGTTTATTGTAGGGAAACAGACGCAATGGTGCCACTGGTGAGAGCAGGCCTTTGGACTCGACTTAAAATGCAAGGATCTTGAAATGATGACAATGCTAGAATGTTGTAAGTTGTGATAGAATCATCTAGGGGAATGGACGACAAACCAAGTCCAAACGTTGAATGTTCTCCACAATACTACCACAGACGAGGCCATTGACATCAATGACATCTCAAAACCATGAGAAAGTATTAAAGAACTATAGGAATGTCATTTGCAAGACCTTGAAATGAACCAACCTTATTGAAATGAAAGAAACGAGCTAGTGCAAGATGTGTGTTTGTCTATGTGTGTTTAGTTATTTGATCATGGCTGCTTGATGAGTAATGCATTTTAAATTTTTTTTCAGGAGTTGACAAATGAAAGTTATGTTTGTTTGAACAACTGCAACCAAAAGAGATCCATAGGGAAATAATTTGCAAGACCATCAAACAAACTAACAAATCCAACTATAAATAAAATTTTATTTGCCCACTACAATCTTGGAAATTTATATCTAGATTGAGCTAGGATGGAAATTATATTCAATGTATGAAACATATTTTAAATAAAACAATTGACACCAGATTATACAGAGATATGTTGAACATTGACACAATGTAGGATATAAAAGGAGAGATGAAATATGTATGGCCATTTAGAAACAAGACAATTGGGAAATGACTTCAAATATAATGAAAATTACATTCATAATTGGAAACCACACCCCACATAAGATTGATTTCAATTGCAATAAATATACAAAATAAAATTCCATCTCTTAATGTGGTTATTCATTATTTAGATTTGAAATTCGTTATCAAGTAGCCACAAACTTTATTGGAAATTGTTATATATTGTTTAGGTATTGTGTAAATATTGTTAGGTATAATTCCCCACTGCAAGGCACAACAATTGTTAGAAATATTGACAATATGAATAATTATATACATTTGTGTGTTAGGTTACTAAATTGATAAAATTGAAAGGATTTATTTGATACCAACAAAATCATTTTGATATAAGCGACATCAACATAAGTTATTTATGAAAATCTCCAATTCTATAATTTGAAATATGTTTCCCAAAAACATGTAAATTAGAAATTTGGATAGAGATATTCTCAAACATAAATGCAACACTAAAGAAAAAAAAAACATATAATCTTTATTTGGCATCCATATAATGTGTACAAGCCAATATGGAATTCCAACCGCAAAGAACCCAATTTTCTTACGAAATTTCACAAATGAAAAAGATGGTTTGATTGAACATTCTCAAGAATCATATAAAGTTTGAAATCATTTTGAAAGCAATGATATATTAAATTATCTTCTAAAGAAGTAATAAATTTTAAATGTTCTCTCAAAGAAAAAATTGTTTTATGTGGGGACAATTTATGAAACTTTGGATTTTCCTTATTGTGTATTTCAATCATTACAAGGTAGAGCTCATTCTTACAACCCAAATTATTTAATGTGGAAACCTATGAAAAAAAAAATAACACCTAGAGAACATGGAATTGCATGGGTAGAATATACAATTAATCCCACAACTAGGGTTTAAATTAGAGAGGGCATTCCAATAAATAACATTATATTGTCAATTTTGTTTGACAAAGTTTTTTCCAACATTGTGGTTTGTATAAGCTTCGACATAGACAATACAAGTGTTGCAAGAAGATGATTTAAAAGGAGTTTGAATGAAAATTGACATAAAGGAAAGTTTGGGGAAAAACATAAATACATCGTTAAAGCTCTCCACCCAACCTTAGGACCATTCAACAAGTTCATAAACCCATTGATCCACACCTGAGCTCAAAAAAAAATGTTAAACATTTTTTAATGCTTCATAATCAATGAAAGTTCTAATTCTTAGATGGTAACCTCAAGAAACTATCTATGAAGGAGGTGAAGCCAAGGACTCTAGAGTCGAGGCTTGAACGTCAGCATATGATGGTAGCATAAAAGAAATGGTAGGATCTTAGAGCATCTCATCCTCCCCAAATGAAAACAAATTCCTCAATGGAGATGACACTTTGCAAATAAAAAGAGAGAAAATTGTGATGCACATAACAAAAAGAATTGAAGAAATGCATAATATTGATGCAAGTGGACAACTTACTCACAATCAGACAACCTCTTGAAGTGTTTTTTGAAAGGAAAGTCAATATTGAAGTTGTGAACATGCTCAGCATCAGGCTTGGGCATGGCCATTTCAATGAGAGGCTTTAGCACCTTCTTAAAAACCTCCATATTCGACTCAAAAGCTAGGATGTGGCACCCAAGGCTGTGGTAGGCCCTAATGGTGTTACCTGCAAGGTGAAAGATGGTTTGACAATTTTTTTGATGCAAAGACTGTGAATGAATTTTTTGAGGAAGAACACATACATGTGGATGCAAATAAATTTGCAACAAAGGGTCCTATCTTGGAATAAACATTGATCAAGAATAGTAGCAAGATGCATTTCCTTTGCAGCCTTAAAGGGTTTACCGGCTTGGATATAGACATAGAGGCCCTATCCATCCAATTATACAACACGTCTTCATTCCAAACATCAATAGAGTTGTTCACAAACTCATTAAATGGTGAGGAGAAGACGAATTTCCCAATGCCCAAGGAATTTGCATAAGGGACCTTAGCAAGAAGAGTTGCATGGCTAAGGAGAGTTTTAGAGCCAAATTTTAGATAAAGTTGAGAAAAAGAAAAATACAAATAGAGCTTAGTAGATTGAGATGGAACCTTGAAAAATGGGTCCTCATTGTTCATAAGTGGCAATGAGTTCACCACAATCCACTTCATCTATATCTAGAAGTCATAGCTTTCCAGATAATACTTGACCTTTTTCAAAACTTTGAGGTCATATGGGTGAAATAACAAGACAACCCCATTAGAGGCCAAAAACATATTTGCAAATCAAAGACTCCAACAATGTACTCATTAACCTCCTTGTTCCATGCAAGAATATCATTTGGGTTCTTGGATATGAGAGGAACATGGAGGTTTCCAAGAACATTTGCAAAGACAAGTTGAACCTTGCCATTAGGATTCATCTGCACAAAAGAAGAAGAAAGTTAGTGCATCCAAGACAAGTTACTAAAACTATGTTGTAAAGGGAAAAAAAATGTAATGTAAGCATACCTTGTGAATGAACATGGAGATTGTGTCGTACTTTAGGGGCCAGGTTTGGGATGAGATCTTTGTTGCCACAATGGAATGGCAAGAGAATGGGAGGACCATGTGGTGAAAGCCAAGAGGCTTGTTGGAGGTAACAATAATCGGACTTGGGCAGGATGGAGAAAATTGGAATGATCCTCATTTAGTGCTTCAAATTCCACTAAAAGGAAGGGTGGGAAGAATAGGTGGGGTAGTAGCCTTTCTTTCTCTCCTCACATCGTCTGTTGTTTGCAAAATTTGGTTCAAAGAAACCTCAACAAAGGCGTTGGAGGAGGGAGGCTCGATCATTTTTTCCTTCAACTTTCCCTTTCCCTTGCAAGTGATTTTCCACCTCCCACCTTCAACATGTGTTCTTGTTGAGCTTGCAAGAATCTCCATGAAAGAGGGCTCAATACTCTCTCGCAAGGGAATCTCCAAGGTGAGGGTGATATCTTTCGAATAGTTGAAGTACCAACCACACTAGAGAAGATGGGGAGTAGGCCGATCCTTGAGTAGGTCCTTTCAAAGCATAATGTTATTGGCCTTGGGGTGATGCCAGATGTTTAAGAGATTGGGGAGCTAATCAATGGCACCATGGAATAACAAGACATGATAGAAATACCTGCAGGATAATGAACAACGCCTTCATAAAGAAATTTGATAAATAACATGATACAAATTATCTTACTCTTGGTGTCGAAACAAGGGGAAATTCTACGGTGATGTAGAAAAAAATATGCCTACCAACAAACACTCAGAAATCAATTTGCCATAGCTTGAAAATGGAATGAAGTTATATAATGGAATACTTGTATAAAACCTACTTGACAACCTCCTTGTTTCTGAATTGTTACTCCCAAGATTTTCTTTTTTGAATGCCATCCTTAGGCTTGAACTTTTGGAAAAAACAACTCTCCCATACCACCAACCTCCACCTCTATATATATGAAGAAAGAGAGATCATATATGGGACTTCTTTCACAACCAAAGAAAAATTGGAGACTATTGCATTGAAAAGCTTGAGCGCTTCAATCTCTAGCTAGAAGAATAAGAGCAAAATAAGGAATGTCCTTGAGAAAAACTGAAAAAAAAATGGTCATCTAAAAATGGAATACTTGATGCCAGAAGGTTGCCTTGTGTAACCATTTGTTGAATTGGGAGTTTGAAATATGTCATACCTTATACATATATTAAAAAAAAAGCCTTTAAGGTTAGGGAATGCCATGTCTTGTGAGACTTAAATTAACATCTTTTGTAAACTTCTATTAATAATAGTTCCTTGAACTACTCCAAGGGGATAATCTTTTGTAAACCTCTGTTAATAACAGTTCCTTGAACTACTCCAAGGGGATAATCCCAATTGATTGAATTCTGAAGAATTCATGAACAAGGCTAGGTTTTATGTGCTCCAACTCCATCGACTTGTAGAGATATAGAAAGGAATGAGAATAAAATCTTTTAAATTAAATTTAATGTAGGAAACAAAAGAAGGGTCAAGAACATACTTATTGAATTCCATCATGGCAATGAAGAATTCAACAAGCCCATGAGAGGTGTCAAAAATAATGGAATCAACAAAGATGTGCCAAGAGGGTTCATCATCTTGTAAACAGTTGATGTAAGGTAGCCAAGTCTACAACTTGTGATTTCCATCCCAAACAAAAAAACATGCACTTGGAAAACGACTTGAGGTCAAGATTGGCAAGTAAGAAAGATTCAAATATCCTTTTCAGACATTCAATGTCAATTCCAAAAAGACATGCACTCCTCTTGGAATTCCTCTTGCCCCTTCGAAAAGAAAAGTGAAACATAAAACATTTTGTCCCCCTCCTGATAGCCAGTCTGGAATGCTTGCTCCATCTTGAGGATGTTGATTTTGAAAATAGGATGAACAACCGGCATGGATATCATCCGGTATAGGGGAAAAACCATCCGGGCTTTTTTCCTCGGCCCCATTTTGTGTTTATCAAGGATTTCAAAACTATTAAACTTGGTCTAATTCTCAACAACTAAAATAATCTTAACAAAGGATAAGGAATATGTAGATGGCACCATTTGGGAAGTCTACAAAAAATTTAGAATGTTACAATGCACAAAGAAAACTATGAAAGCCATCCAGAATCGCAAACAAAAGTCTACCCCAATGCACCCAATACTTGAAGCATCTCCATAATCCTTGTGATGGAAATATCTTTGTAAGATATGTCCTCCAAAAGTAGACACAAGAAAGTTCATCATTCTTTTCTAAAAAAAACCTAAGTTCAAAAGGTCAAGCTGAGGAAAAAAGAGGAGGTAAGCATCCAAGGTTTTCTCTGGGCTTTAGCTTGATTCCTTGAGCTCCTTCTAAACTTCTCTCACCACCGAAAAAAGCTCTACAAGAGCAAAAAAAAGAGTTCGGCTTTTTTTTTGCTCCATCCAAGTTTTTCTCCACATCGAGAAAATCTCAAATGGAGCAAAAAGACAAAATGTCAAGCTTGGGCCTGGCTCCAAATTTAGAACCATGCCCAAGCTCAACATATTTTGTGTTCCATCCTAGCTTCTTTTGGTGCCGAGAAAATATTAGATGGAGCAAAAAACAAAAAGCTGAGCTTGGGCTTGGTTCCAAATTTGGAATCGAACCCTAGCTCGACTTTTTTTCCCCCCTCCATCCAAGTTTCTTTCGACACAAAAAGATGTTCAGATGGAGCAAAAAGAAAAAAAATCGAACTTGGGCTTGACTCTGAATTTGGAACCAAACCCAAATTCAACATTTTTTTGTTCCATCCGAGCTTCTCTCCATGCCACAACACCTAGAGAAGTTCAAATGGAACCAAAAAAAAAGCCAAACTAAGGCCTAGCTTTGAATTTGGAGTTGGGCCCAAGCTCAGGTTTGTATTCGCTCCATCCAAACTTTTTTTTGGTACTAAGAGAAGTTTGAAGTTTGGATGGAACAAAAATTTGGAGCCATGCCCAAGGTTGGTTTTTTTTCTTTTTGTTCCATTCGAACTTCTTTCAACGCTAAAAAAAACTTGAATGGAGAGAAAAAAGGAAGAGCCAAACTAGAGTTTAATTAGCTTTATTTTTGTTATAATCAAGTTCTTTCGGTGCTGAGAAAGTTCAAATGTAGTTAAAAAACAAGTCGAACTCCTTTTTTTGTTGAAGCCAAGCTTTTTTCAATGCCGAGAAAAATTTAGCTATAGCAAAAAAAATGAGCCAAGCTAGAGGTCGGCTCATTTTTTTCAAAAATTGAACTAAACTTTAACTCAACTTCGAAATCAGAACCAAGCTAAAGGTCAATTCATTTGTTTTCCAAAAATTGAACCAACCTCTAGCTCAGCTTCAAAATTGGAACCAAGTTAAAGGACAGCTCATTTTTTTTTTTTGAAAATTGAACCAACCTCTAACTTGGTTCCAAAATTGAAATGAAGCTACATTTTGGCCTTTTTTTTTCAAAAATGGAGCCGAGTTTGGGCCGGACTCCATGTTTGAAACTAGGCCCCAACTTAACTCCATATATATATATATATATTTGGAGTATTTTGCCATTAACCTAGAATCCAAGCTTGAGTTTGGATTTTTGTATGGATGAAAACTTCAAAACAAAATAGGGTTGGAATTTGAAGTTCTTACCTAGAACTTGTTGCTCTCCTTTTGAGGTGTGTTGAGGTCTCCTAGGGTCTCCAGGCCTTCTCCTTCTTCTTGCACAAAGAAAATGCATCCAAGTTCAAACCTCCAACCAAATTACCCACAAGAAAAAAAGGTTTAGGGCCCAAGTCTAAGGAATTAAGAATTAGGATACATGATGAGAAAAACATGAAACTTGGGCACCATTTCCATGGACTAGGTTCCACATTCAACCTTCAAACTTCATATTGATTTTTATTAACTTTCCAACTTTGAATTGTTATTCCAAAAAGAAAGACTTGAGAGGTGAACACTTCTAGTTGAACATTTGAATGATTAGTTCCACATGCATAATTAGTCAATTTTGTAATTTAGTTTTCATGAAGGTGGGTGTTAAAAAACACCATTCATCCTTTATTAAACCAATAACTTGCAAAACAAGTTCAACCAACTTGATGTACTCATGGGTTTTTTAACAAAAATTCATGATGAGGAAAGGGTTTTCCATAGCTTGGTAAACAAATTCACATCAAAAGGTTTTTACATCTTCAATTTTGAATTCCCTTTCATAATAATGACAAACAAAGATCTTTACATTAGTAGAAAAGGATTCTTTTCAATTGGTTTTTGCGACTAATTTGCAATCGTATACGACATTTACAACTAAAATCCTTTTAGTCATGTTGAACAAGTTACATAAAACAATAGTTGCAAACGACATGGATGGTGGATGTACAAAAAAAGTCAAAGGAATATGGTTTCATCTTTTGACTTATTGTATATGCATTGTCATTTGTGACTTACCATGTAATTAATTTGGTAAACTTAACAACAAATGATGTGTGCCATGTGGCAACATGTTTTAATATTTCAAAATTATTTTTATTTAATCTTGAAAAAACCCATATCAACCATTTTGTATGGTATTAGTGTATGACACATGGCAAAATATTATTTTGCCATGTGGCATACTTATTGTGTCCATTTATTTTTAAGGTCAATTATTTGGTGCCATGTGGCATATAAATTGTGTCCATTTGTCTTTTGAAGGTTAATTATTTTATGACACATGGCATGTTAAACCATATTTCATATTTAATATTTTTTATTAACTGATTAATTTTGATTTTTTTTTATTTAAGGTCAATAGGATATCAACATATGGATAGGTAATGAAGGTCTAGGCCTAAGGAAGTAAGTAGATAGGCTTAAGTTAATGAAGTAGGTTTAAGAAAATTCTAATTTTATTTTGGGTTTTAACCCTTAAGGTTTAACTTTTGTAATGGATTCATCCCTTGAATGACACTTGCACTTTGAAGAGTGCTAGTGCACTTATTTATATACTACACATGAAAAGAATGAAAGGCAAAGAGTATGGGTTAAACATTGTACTTGCAAGTGTCACCAACTTAGTCACAAATTATATGCAACTACTTCTTAATACCCATTCTATACTAAACCAATTTATCCACTAACTATATCAATTATTATAAGTAACAAAATTAATAAATTATAATAATACAATAGATGTAAATAATAATTCACATCATTATATTACAATATAATGTGGATTAATTGAATTTATATAGTTTATTATAGTAAATATTAAACTTTAATAATGATAATATGAATAATAAACTATTTATTAAATTATTATGGTAACTAGTGGCTAGCTTGGACTATCTATTTTGTCATTATTATTTTTCTTACTATCTCACTTGTTATATTTCTTATTATCAATTTTTAGAATCAAATAAAAATACTCAAAATTGAAATGTCCATTTTAAAACTCTATTAATAATTTTTTGTCTTGAAATATTAAAATTTAGATTCAAAAATAATAATTCAAAACTCAATTTTCAATTTTCAAATCAAATAAATTTTTTTTGGTTTAAAATAATTCAAATAAGTTTTTTCAATTTTAAATATCAAGTTTCAGGTTTAAATTTTAAAAATTCAAAATTGAAATAAAAAAATTCAAATTCAATATATGAACAATATACATACGTATGCATAATTAATATATGTACAACTATATATTTATGTTATAAACAATATATCATAAATATAACTTTAATACATACAATAAGATATGCCCCTAAATCATCATATAATAGCTTTAGAATGCGATTAACTTGGTTATTAATGCAACTTGTAAGACATATAAGCCTATTTGTGGATGAAAATAAACTAAAAAAGCATTCAACCAATATGATGAAGTTTTCAATAATTGAAACATAGTTATAAAAATGATCAAAATAGTTGAAATTTGATCTTATAGTTGCAAATACTCCCAAACCTAGTTGCAAAGAACTACAAGTCGCATGTAGTCACAAATGGAGTGGTCATATTTTTATTGATTTCAACTAGTGTTATAGGTAAAACATAATAGCTAAAAACAGTCATGGAACCCACAATCCATCACAACCTAGTTTTTTAAGTTGGTAGAGGACATTTTAAAAAAATTTCAAGTGAACAACAAAACATTATTTTAGGATTTTATTGTAATTAATATTGTGGGTACACAATACCAAAGGTAAACATGAATTTTGGGTGAGGAATTGGCTTTGTAATTTCAAAATAAGTTCATCGGTAATTTTTTTACATTGTCTTTTCACATATGCCACAACCTCTGCATATATAAATCTTGTAACAAACCAAATGTCCCCATTTAATATACAAATGTTGCTTGGAAAATTCAAGTGCTAAATGATCTATTCCTGTATTTGGATTAATAATACAACAAAAACTTATGCTCTCATGAACAATGAACATCAAATGATTATTGTCTTTTGTTTCCCTAATTTTGTGTTAATTTGGCAAATTCCAAGTGTCTCTTGAAGCTATGACCAAAATAAGCATATATACATTAAAAAACTCCCAAGGTAAAGTTGAAAAAGTTTGTAGCACCAAATTTATTTGATGAACCATACAATGCACAACAATGAAAAAAAAAGCATATCGATGTTGGATCTAATTGTAAATCTAGATTTAAGGTTTTGGAAAATGTTAACCACATCAACACCAAAACAAACCAACCTTGAAACAAGTTCCTCTTTCTTCAAAACCCTTTGTGTAATCAAAGAATTCATGATCGACAAAGTTAAATGGTCATTTTTAAATTTACAAAACATTTGTTGGACATTTGATAACAAAGGTATTTAACATTAATCTTGCACAATGTAACCACACACATTTGCCCAACTTGCATTATCCATGGATGTGACTTCATCACAAATAAAAGATACAAACTTAACGTTTTTGGAGAATAACTAATTTGGTCATTTTTTTTCATGTCATGGTTTATGCATTCTGTCATTTTCCAACCACCCTTATCAAACTAATGTTATTTGGGGACAAATTAAACTTTAAAAACTTAAACAAAGGTTTGAAATCTTCATGACTTGTCATTGGTTTACCTTTAGTCAAGAGGTTGAAAACAATGGCAAATTGAATAAATTTTTGCTTGTCTTCCATTACATCACTAAGGTTAAGTTGTTGGAAAATAGTTGTTATCAATGGTTGAGCAAAAGTAATTTCAATTTTTGCATGCCCACATTTTGTATCCAAAAACCACCTACCATCATCAACTTTTTATTTTACCTTCATGTCTTTCGATGAAAACTTTTCCTTCTCCATTTTAAAATAAACATGACATTTGACGTAACTAGGTTAGTTTCATTGAAAATAGGTTCTACCCATTGCATTTCCAAAACTTAGACATCTTGAAACTTGTGGTTCAGATCAATATTAAAAGTCTTTCTAAAATTATGTCCCAACCATAACTTTAGTGAAACACACAATAACTTGAAATTGCTTTTATTATAGAACAAAATTAGGTGTGCATAGAACTTGCAATTTGTTTTAATGTTTAAAACATTGGGCCATAGATATTGGCCCCATGTGCACAAACTTGTAAACCATGGCCATGGGCATAAACCATTGGGAAAAATGTGACCCATTTAAACTAATGAAGTTTTAACTAAACCATTAAACTATTACTAACTAGCATTAACATCAAGGTCAACTTTTGGTGCCACTTCTACTTTCCTTCTTGGTGTTACTACCTTTGCTTCCACCTCGGCCTTTGCTTGAATCAATCAAATATCCTCTTGCTTGGGTTTTGGTTTTTGCTTTAAGTTTTGCAACTAATTTTACTTTTGTTTCGAATTATGATTCTAGTTTTGCTTCACCTTTTGCTTCAACATATGGTCTTAACTTTACTTCTCCTTCAACTTCTACTTGAAATTTTTATCCTACTTCTACTTTTGGTTCATCATCCTCCTTTGCAAAGTTATTTATTTTTTCGTTTATCACATGTGCATTGTTCTTAATCAAGCTTACACCAAATTTCCCCTTTGAAATTCATAACAATATATCAAAGCTTATTAAATGTTGGATGCATAAAACCTTACAAAATTGGAATCATCTAGGTTGTTTGGTCCATCAACATTTAATATGTAACACAACAATGCACCTTGTAAACCACCAAGCGGTGACTATTGTGGTATTCATTGGAAGTGTATAAAAGATTACTTAGAATCATTTTTGGGCAAGATGATGGCTAGAAGAAGCATATGTTATCTTTCATATTTAAACTAACATGAAATTATTAACACCTATAATATGGCATAAATTAAAAATTACAATGAGTGAACCACTAAGCACCAAGTTCTAATTTGAACAAGAACCAATTTTTGATTAAAGTGAAATATATGTATATATATATATTCAGCACCAAGGTTTGAATGACAAGCACAACCTAACATTTACAAGCTACCAAAAAAAACCAAAGACAATGCAAATTGTAATCAATTACAAAAACTTCAATTGACTACTTTTCAAGACTCAAGACTCATGTATATTCATGATTTTGCCTTGATGGTAAGTAGCAAACATGTGTCGTCCCATTGTTTTCATTATGGTGACATTCAAACTTTTTTTATCAAAGTTTTGTGATTTATGCTAATTAAAAAAGTAAAAATCCGTTTGTGATTTGCTAACCCCATATTCAAGGTGAAAAATAGCAAATTTTCTTTCCAAAAAACATTGCTTAGTAAATAGTGTTTTATTTTTGATAATTTTCCACCAAACTTCATTTTGAAATGTACAACTTCTACTTATCTCAAGAAAACAAGGCTGAAATTTAATTAAAATTTACCATAAACATCCAATGACAATGTCTAAACACCCACATGGTAGAGCTAGTTATAGAGGAGATAGCCAAATTAAGTTATGAGTCCATTGTTTGAATCACTAATAGCTATACTATTATTAGATAAGTCCATATTTGATTCACCACATGGATGATGTTCCTTCATAGTCACCTTCGGTGTGTGCTTTACATATCTTATTATTAAAGGTATCCTCCATGCCACTATGACACATTTTTATAGATCATTAAAGATGCTAGAATTATAATTTCTTAACAGTTATATAGTCATTTATTTGCACTACCCTAAAAGTGATGGGGATAGACAGTCATTTGCTTGGGAATTGACATGTCACCATATTAGGAACTAGCAACTACCTTCCAATTTGAAGAAAAACCTTAAGCAACATAAGTACGATTGGTATAAACATGATGGGTCCCAAGTTGAACTTTTTGGTGTACTAGCAAATGAGTCTACAATATGCTTTATGGATGAGATGTTCAACTCTTGCAAAGAAATCCTATGCCACCAAAACTTGCCACATTTTGTGCAATCAACAAATCATTTGATTGGCGCATTTCATATCACGGTGGACCCAAGGTTGAACATTTTGTTGTAATGGCAACATGTGTGGAAGAGCTTATGGATCAAATGCTCAACACTTGCAAGAAATCTTGTGCCATTACAACTTGGCTGATTTTGTGCAACCAACACTCATTTGATTGGCATCTAATGTTCCTTCATAATGGTTCCACTTTGTTTCTAAGAGGGACTATTGCTGCCACTTGAAATTTTTCTTGCTCTTTCTTTGAGTTCTTAAAGGATTTTGACTATTGTCTTTCCCTTGAAAGGTTCAAACAAAAGCTTGAACTTCTCTGCCACACCATGTAAGAGTCTTCTATAAGGGTGTTAGTGTGGGAATTTGTTACATGGACCAAAACTAATGACTTCTTCTTTAGAAAATCAAAGGATCAATGAAAAATCCTCTTTCCTCATACACAAAATAGATGGCCCCCACCCCCCCAAACATAACTTCCATTCTACTCCTTTGGCCAAGGAACCAATCAGAAACACAACATGCACAAAAATCTTTAATTTTACCCATTGTCTATAGAAGGTTAAGAATGGATCCAAAGGTTGAACCTCAACATGATCATCAAAATATCACCTACTTGCATGTTTTAGAAACTTCTACAATGCATGACAATATGTTAAGCCAATTGGTAGTAGGCAACCGAAATTCACACTATGTTAACATTATAGCCTATAATTGTTGCCCACATTTTTAATCCCATGCCATTTATTTACATATACTTGCAATACAAACTCTCCATGGCTACTCCCCCATAGTGTTGCCATGTGAACCCATGACATCAAAAGACTTTGTTACATGCATATCTTGTTCTATGTTTTGTTAGAATAAAAACATGTACAATTATGTTTCTTCAAATTTGATGCATGTCATCAAACTTGGTACCAAAACATTGCTGCCAAAAAAATGTTGCCACTACATCTCCAGATTAGAATAAGAAGAACAATCATTTGTACCTTTTGTTTACAATGAAATGCCACTGAATATGTCTTCACCATTACCTCTGTTGGTTTTCTTCATCACAAGTGTGGACTATGAACCCTTGTCCATCCACAATCACCTAAACATAGATATAGTGGTTACAAAATTTTCAACATCTATAGTTGTTAACGTGGCACCTCTCATGGTTGCATTCAATTCATGTAAATGACATGTATGTATACCATAAGAAAGTTGAAGTTGCAAACATATGTAAGGTGGGCATGGACTTGTGGTCACCAACCCACTCCTACTTACAAACAAATGGAGTAATGTTAGGGACACTAACCATGTTGTGTTGCATTGAATCCTTTATAGCCATGTTCCTTGTGAAGGAGCTACTACTCATGGTGCAGCATTATCCTTATCCATTGTTCTGGTGAACATGATGTTACTGTGCACTAATGTCATGCCATTCTGTCCCTATGGCAATTAGGGATTTGAATATGTGTGTTAAAGGGGTAGGATGAATACATGATTTTGGATGAACAATGCATTTAGGATAGGGACTGATCAAGGAACTTTGTTAGTTTGAATTTTGAATTCTTGTTGTTTTTGGATCATGGTGATGTGACTTGGGACAAGTCAAAAGAAGAGAGTTCTGGAAAACAAAAGAGATTCTTAAACACAAAGTTTTGGGAAGAATAGGAGGAGCTCTAGGTACTTGAGATTAGAAAACCAAAAATTTTGTTTTGATATACGAAAAATTTTATTTGTTGTTTTGGGATTTATTTCAACAAAATATGGGATTCTATTATATTTTGATTCATGTTTATAGTAATAAAAAGAAGCATAGACTTCTGCAATGAATTTTATGTTCACATTGTTGTGAGAATTGTTTATAGTATCAAAATATGATGAAATGAATTATAGTCTTGTTCCTAGAATTTTTTATAATGTATTCTAAAATGCAGATTTTGGTTATATGAAATAACCATGAATTTGTTGTTTTAATGAATGGCAGTGTTAAGTGTGTTGAGAAACATGGTAAAAATATTGAATGTATGCATGTGAAGTGTAAATTTGTTGTTATAGTAGTGTGGAATAGGTTTACAAGAATTAAATTTCACGTCTACCATTTGGTGACCATCTTATGGGGAATTTTTTTTTTGTTTTTTTTTCAACAATAGGAAGGTGTTTTACAATTTTTGTTGTTATATTATGGAGGAGAGTATTTAGACAAGTAGTTTTGTTTTTCAATTCAGAAATTAGAGGGGTATGTTAGAAAGGATCAAAGGTCTAAGTGGTTGATGCTGTAAAGACTATAGAGCGATCTACAAACTCTGAAGTTGAAAAATTGTGGAACAAAATGAATCAAATGGTGACCAGGATTTTATAGCGACAATTAAACTTGGAGGCAAATTGTTTAGTCACTAGAAGATAAATAAAAGATAATCTTGAAAATGGACAAGAACATGGAAGGCTTATAGAAGCCCCATATCAGAATTTGATGTTGGACAAACGAATTTTAAAAATAGAGGAAAGGCATGTGAGGCATAGGTCCTTTTTACCACAAGAGGTGGTATAGTGGGAAGTATGGACTAGGGGTCTTTAGAGAAGGCATAATTATAGACAAGGATTTCCAGGGAGAAATACGTAGTATACTTCTCAACCACAATATGTGGTTCAAAGTCAAAGAGATCAAGACGGAGTAGAGATTTCTATAGTACTTGATCAACCGTAGGAAATCTCAAGTCTAAAGTTGGTAATTAACCAAGGAAAGGATGTTACAAGAGGTATACAACCCAGGTTTGTGTATTAGTCTACATTTCCAAATTACTATAACCAATGGAACACTAGGAGGTGGATGAAAACACTAATGTTAAAATGTTTGAAGAGATTAAGAAAAATTACCCATGATCATCTGAATATGCAAAGGCATAGGTGAATGTGTCAGATGAAATACCGTAATCATATTCACATAAAGGGAATCCATAGTTAGATCAAACAAGATACACATCCAAAACACAAGATCATGAATCTGTGGATTTCGAGATGGTCAGATTACTTTCAAGGGTCTGTGCATTTTATGAGGAAGAAGGACATGCAATAATTGTCCTTTTATGGCTTTTCACATCAAATTAAGTATTGTTAAGCATGTGGATTTACAGAATGTGGCAGGAGCGTTAATGGATCAACCATAGGAACATGAACCAGGAATTCTTGTCATCTAGAATAGATTGAAAAGCATGGAGTTGGGAAGCTAGTTGGGACCACATAGTTAACAAATTTGTCCATTCATTCAAACCAGGAACAAAGAACCAGAGGGGTATTCACATCCACATTATGTACCACAAAGGATACCAATGGGTAACCACAGATTGGAACATTGTTGATCTCAAGTCAACATAGTTCAAACCAATAGTGTCAGAAACGGCAGTTGTTGAAACCCGAAGACAACATGTTAAAAGAGGAGTTACTTAATCACTTGATGTAGGTATAACAACCATAGGAGTGGAAATGGTTGTTGCGCTCAACATAAATGTTGTCAAAAAGGTAGTACTAATTGGATTTGTATCAAAATTGGGTAGCGGACTGGGTGGAGTTTCGGCAAGAAGGAATTTGAGTCGAAGTTTGGCACTACCAATAGCCATTACTAGAGTTATTGGCACACCTCAAATGGTCTTTACCAATCCGATAATGACTACTCATGTGAATAGGATTATAGATCGACCACCGATGAACTCAATGACTGCTGGAAGGTACAGAAATGTTGATGCAGTGAATCCAAGAGGAGGACATCAAGAACCATCAGCTATAATTGCACAAATTCTTGACCACAAAAATGGACATTATGTTAGGCCAAATACGGTAGCTATTAAGTATCTTGATTTTTAAAAAGATGTTTACCCAAATGCTCATGTTAAAATGTTCAATTCTGTAATAAAGGTTAACATAAAAACTTTTAAAGAGTATATCATCAATGCATTTAATTATACGCTAAAAAATACGACATCAAACCAGTGTTATAATTACATGTTGAAATTTTTTGACTATATTTTTTCGAAGCTTACACAGGCATTTTGCAAATGTCATAGGAAAACTCAAAATGATGAACAAATATACATGGAGTTGAAGAATATGAAGCATGAGGAGATTAAAAGGGTGGAGGTTTACTATGAACAAATTTAAAAGTTAGCTCATGGTTTACAAGTACCAACCATAGAAAATTTCCTAATTATTGTCTTTAGAGTGGGTTTGCAATCATACTTCAAAATTACGACTATAGGGATGAAATGGTCAACACTACAACAACATAAGGAGGTGACAATGTTGTGTGAAGAAGACATGATTACTACAAAAGCAAGGAGTGCATTGTCAATACCATAGAATATCAAACAAACATCACCAGCAAAAACATAGAGTGTAATATAAGGAAGATTAACAAACATTACACAAATTATGGGATGACGAACCACAATTTGGAGACATGTAAAAAGAAGGAGCACACCATGATGACAACCACAGAAGCAACATAACCAAGTCAAAAACCATAGAAAACATCTTCATATGCATGCCACATATGTGGTTTGAGTGGACATAAAATGACAGATTGTCCAAAGTTTGTTGAGATGCAGGAAATGTTTCATGGGAAATCTATGGTAGTAATAGAGGTTCAACTTGGTTCTAAGACACAAATAATCACTGCAAATGTGAATGTGGTGGATGTTAATGTTATTACAAGAAGTAAAGTAACTAAAGAACAGGTATTCAAGGATAGAAAGCCAAAAAAAGCAAAGAATGTTGTTGATTAGGAGGAAAAAAAACAGTTGAAGAAATCAATGGTCGAAACAATTCAACAGATTTAGAAAACACAGACCCAGACATAAGGGCCATCCACATCCATGGAAGGATGGAACATAACCTGGCTGAGCATGCCAAATACTATTTTTGTGGAAGCATAGAAATCATAAAAAATAGTGAATTCACAAGAGAAATTGATCACAATAAAAGAGATTTTTCCATATATTGGTGAGCAGATGTTAGAAACAAGTTATACTTTGAACTTGGGACAATTGCTTAAAATAGCTCCTGAGTTAAAGAGATATCTTTGGCAGAAGCTAAAACTAGAAAAAACTCAGAATTTAAGCAGAGCAACCACAGATAAACAAGTTGGTTCTTTAGTACTAGAGGTAGGGACAACTGTTGTAGCAATAGATAATCATATGGCAATTATCCAAGTACAAATTGGGAAGAATACAATAGAGGATGTGTTACTAAATGGAGGTTCTGGAGTTAATATTATCACAGAATAGTTGAGATTGAGGTTGGGACTTTCAAAGCTTAAACCTACACCATATGATTTGAAATAATAGATCAAACAACCACAAAACTAGTGGGGTTGTTCAAAGATCTGAATATATATGTTCATGGCATTCCTTATATAACTACGTCTACTATACTTCAAAATAGTGTGGTAGATTTTTGTTATTCCATGTTGCTCGGGAGACCATGGTTGAAAGATGTTAAAGTGGCACATAATTAGGGAACTAACATTATTACCATATAAACGAATGGGATAGTTAGAACAATTATAATCACCAAACATTTGGGAGGTGAAGTAAAAAGACTAGAAGTGTTACTATGTTATGATTATTAGAATGGCATCACAGATTAAGAAAAAGATATCATCTTTGCTAAAGAGCCAAAATTATTCTCCATAGGAACAATTAGTTTACCTAAGACAATTCAATTTGTGAAAATCACAAATTTTGGAGGTCATGGATACAAATGTGAAAACTAGTATTTTAGAATAGGAATATGGAGTATAAAACACAGAATGAAGATACCTGGCAACAGATCTAAGTTGCTCTAGAGGATAAGGTGTATTTGGAGATGTACTATAAACATCAACCAAGGACTATTGCAGTGGATGAAACTCTAGTAAAAATCAAAGCACATGAATTACAAATAACTAGATGGACGTTAATTAAAAATCAACAATTGATGAAGCTCAATTTGGGAATTGATGCAAAATCACAGATGGTGAAGATTAATGCATACTTGGAAATAGGCAAGGTGTTGGAAGTGGAGCAAATGTTGAAGGAATTCAAAGATGTTTTTGCATGGACATACAAAGATCTGAAAGGGATTCGACCAAAGCTAGCACCACAAAAAATTGAATTGGACATTACTATACCATCGGCACATCAAGCCAGGTATATATTAAGTCCAGACTATGTTATAATAATCAAACAAGATATAGATAAGTTGTTAGCAACTGGATTCATTGAATCTGTAGAGGAAGCTACATGGTTGTCACCCATAGTAGTAGTACCCAAGAAAAATGGCAAGCTAAAAATCTGCATAGATTTCAAAAAACAAAATGTAGCCACAAAGAAGGATCCATACCCATTACCTTTCACAGATAAAGTGCTAAACAAGGTATGAAACATTTTTTTTTAGATGGATATTCAGGATATCAAATCTCTATAACTCTAGGGGATAGATACAAAACTACATTTGTTACAAACTAGGGGGGCTTTTATGTGGAAGGCAACGATGTTTGGAGTTAAAAATGGACCTCCAACATACTAGAAAGTTGTTACCAAAGCATTTAGAGATTCTTTGGACAATTTTATGAAGATATTTTTGGATGACTTTATAGTGTATAGTGACATGGAGACTCATCTATAGAAGCTCAAACTATGTTTTCAAAAGTGTAGAGAATATGTTATTAATCTGAATCTAGACAAATGTGCATTTATGATATTTTCAGGGATTATTTTGGGTTTTATTATTTCTAAAGAGGGGAAACTATAAGCAATAGTAAACATGCCACCACCCAATAATCCATAACAAATTCAAGTATTCAATGGGATGGCATAGTTTTACAGATGTTTTATTAAAAACTTTGTTGCTATTATGGCACCTATGACTAAATTGACTAGAAAGATAGAGACTTTTTTTTGGATAGAAGAATGTCAAAAGGCTTGGGAATTGATTAAACAAAAGTATATTAAAACACCAATATTGATATCACCAAACTAGTAAGTGGTAATTCATGTTCATACATATGCATATTTGTTAACTATGGGAATTATGTTGTTTCAGAATGTAATAGGGAAGAGTGATCAACCAATAATGTATGCTTCTAAAATTTTGAATAAAGCAAAATAGAATTATAGCACAACACACAAAGAGGTTTTAGCAATGGTTTTTACTTTGCACAAGTTTAGACATTATTTGTTGGGTGATAAATTTGTCTTTTATGTAAGTCATATTGCATTGGTCTATTTGGTCAACAAACCATAGGTTTCAAGGAGAATAGCTAGATGGTTGTTATTGTTCCTAAAATATGATTTCACAATAGTGTATAAACCAAGCAGAACTCATGTAGTTGCAGATGCATTGTCAAGACTACTAGACATTACCAAACCCATAGGTGTGCCTAATCAAACCATAGATGCAAGTTTGTTTTATGTAGAACCTAAATGGTTGAATGATGTAAAAGAATTTTTGAGAATAAGACATATTGAAGGCATGTTATCAATATAGTAAAAGCAAAAATTGGTCAGGAGAGCAAAGCCTTCCACATTGAAAAATGGTGAATTATACAAAATGGGCCAAGACAATAGACTACGACGATGTTTAACAACTACGGAAGCGTAGATGGTGATGAAAGAATTGCATGAAGGACCATTAGGAGGGCATTTTGCAACTGAAATAACACAAAGAAAGATATTGGATGCTAAATATTAGTGGCTAACTATGTATAAAGATGTGCATGAATATTGCAAATCTTGTGATGCATGTCAAATAACAATAGGATTGGCAACTCAAAGTTTTATAAAGCTAATCACAAATCTTCCAGAGGAACCATTTATGAAATGGGGACTTGATTTTGTGGGGCCAATTAAGCCATCAAGAATATATATAGGGAACAAATATATTATTATTGCCACAAATCATGCTACCAAGTGGGTGGAAATAAGAACATTGAAAATTAATACTATAATAGTCATAACAAAATTTATGTATGAGTGCATATTAACCAAGTTTGGATGTCCTTTGATTATAGTCATAGATCAAGGAGTTCATTTCATTAATGATGACACCAAGTATTTGATAGATCATTTTCTGTTGAAACATGTGAGTTTTGCAACCTATTATCCTCAAGGGAATGGGCAGGCTGAGTCTATTAACAAGGTACTTGGGACATTGTTGACTAAGTTAGTTAGTGAAAATAGAACAGATTGGGATGAACATCTATCTACAATGTTATTTTCATATAAAATTGCATACAAAGTAGCAACATGGTATACACCATATCAATTAGTGTATGGATTACATCCATTGATGCCCATAAAGTACATAATTCTAGTTTTCGATGGAAACGAGAGAAACAATAGTCCAGTAAGAGTTTTAACTAGCAGAATTATAGAGTTGGAGAAGTTGCAAGAAACAAAAATGTAAGCTAAAAAAACTACAAGAATTTAGTAGTGGAATAAAACATTATGGAGTCAATAATAGAATCTAAAAAAATAGTTTAATTTTGGTGATTATATTCTATGGTTTCCAAAGGGTAATAAGTCATTTCTAGGGAAGTTATTAAGAAATGGTTTGGACCGTACAAAATACAATATGTGTTGCCATATAACACTGTGTTATTGGTGACCATTGAGAAGTTTGAAACTAACTTTGTGTTGGTTAATGTTAATAAGCTCAAACCTTATAAGTACATGGAATTTGAAGTTTAGAAACAAGAATAATAGATGCCACTATGTTGGGAACAAAGTGCAAGTGGAGTTTAGGTGGAGAATTCTGATATGAAAGAGAACGATGAAGATTGTGAAATATAAAAACCACAAATGAAGAATGTTAAAAATGAAGAATAGATCAAAGATCTTAAGGTGAACATAGTGTTGATTTTCGATCTACAAATGAATAATAAATTCGTGAGCAATAATTGCAAAAATGAGGGATTTGGGATCCAAAGATCTAAAGATGATATGTCAGGAGTATTGGCTGAATCAACAACAGTATTCGCCCAATCATTAGGCGTATTCACGCAATCATTAGATTTATTGCCACAATCAATAGAAAAATCGATATAGTTAGCAAATGTATTCTCATAGTCAACAGATGAATTGACATAGTTGGTAAATAAATGGGCATAGTTAGTAGAAGGTGTACATGGCAAATGAGGTGGAGTCAATATAGTTAATAAAATGAGATTAGTAATTTGGAATAATCGAAAGATGAAATCTACGATGTTCATTCATAATGATGGTGTGAAATGCTTCCACGTGGTTGTATAAGAAACACCTAAACTTGTAGTGATGGGTCGTATTAATTTCGAAGATCATGCATTAATTGAAAAATGGCAGGCAAGTATAAAAATGAATGCGACGGGCAGGATGTTCAAGGACAAAAAAAACGAGGTAATCGTTGAAAGTAGTTTGCGTTTCTTGTTGGAAGTTATGCATGTTTTCAAAGTTTTGGAGTTCATAACAACATGAAAGTAGAGAACACCATTGAAAAACTACATAAAATAACAAGGGAAAGGGAAGCGTAGAAGAGTGAGCATAAACAAAGGCAGGAAGAGGAAGTAGAATTGTTGAAAAGAACAAAAGTAGAAGAGGAGTTGCGAGGAATAGTGAGAAAAGGTGTGTTGAATATTCAACCATTGGATGTGAAGTCGTCACTGCATTCATCATCATTTTCAAAATGTGTAAAAGGGAAGGCATATAATGAGAAGATACAATTTGCACAAACGATAATTCAAGATAGACACAATTGAAACATCTATAATTGAATTTTTATGTAGAAGCAGACGACATTGGCATGTAAGAAAACAAACAAGACCAGGAGCTACATCAATAGATCCAATGTTCATTAAAGAATCAGAGGAAGATGAACTTGTAGAGCAACATTTTGTGGAGGCATAGATGGTGCAAAAGGATGCAAGGGAAGAGAACGTTGTTGTGATGGAATAACAACTATCCACAAAAATATAGGTGGACGTACAACAAGCCACAAAGGTGCAAGTGATGGTGAAAGCACAACAAAGGGCAATGGAAATGAAGAGGCATGAATTGAAAGTTGTAGCAAAGAGAAGATGTGCAATATTGGATAGAGTTACACTTCTGGAGAAAGGTACTAAAATTTTAGACTTTGAGTGATTCATGTGGACATAGACAAAAAAAAATTATGACAAACATGTTGAGCAAATGGAGAATGGAAGGATATTGTTGAAGAAAAAGATTAGGCTTTTAAAGCAGGGTCGGTTACTTTGTTTCTAACAGAGTGGTAAGCACCGATGCTTGATGTAATGTTAGAATTTTTGAACAAGTTTGTGATCAAGGGCACAAACATCTATTTTGGGCATAAGGATAAGGTGTATGTAATTAGCAAAGAACTAATTGTAAATGTCTTTAGAGTGTGTGTGAAAGGGTATGTAAAGGAACCAAAAGGATAGGTTAATAAATCACTAACAGTTCAAGCATTATAGAGTTGTAGACTTGCACCTACAAATTCTTTTGTAGATCAATGGAATGTAAAGAATTTGGGTTTGCCATATTCTAGTAGATATCTTACCATTATATTTGTCATTTATCAAAGGGAGAAGGTCCAATATTTTAGCATCAAGAATGTTATTACATTGGTGAGAGCAGAAAAAGGGTAGAAGGTAGATTGGGCACAAATCATATTTAATAATATGTGTAGTGAATTGGATTGGTGGTATATGTATGTTAAGGAAAATAAGGGGGATAAGAAATATACCTGTTAACCTACTTTGGTATTGGCAAAAATCCTTCAATATTTGTTTGTGTATCAAAAGGAGAATCCACGCAAACCACCGGCCAAGGTTAAAAAAACTAGGGAAGAGATGCAAACAACATTGGAGGATAGAAAGAAAGTTGCAGTAGACTCTCCAAGAAATGTTCTTAAGAAGAAGAATAGAGTTGAGGGAGGAGTTTTAGGCTCAAAAGTGAGTAGGGAACAAGAGAGCACAAATTTAAAGGCATAGAAAAAAACCATGAGGCGCAGAGTGGAACCATATGCAATGCCAATAGTGGTAAGAGCAATGCTAACAATGGTACACACAATCAGATAGATTACAAAGATACCACAGATGACATCTCCATAGGAGAATTAATTAAGGGAGCAAAGGGAGGAAATTAAGGAGGAACATGACATAATCCAAAGGGTGAAAAACATCTACATTTTGATGCAAATGTATATGAAAATTGGATGGAGACCACTGCAAGTCCATATCATTTGTAACATTTGGAACAACATTTACAACAACAACATTAGACACCAAAAGGTATACATGCTACTGAATTGCAGACAGAAAGAGTGGCGACACAACTTGCTTTTGAAGAGTTTAGACGAATAGAACTACAAATACCACCTAGTAGACCAAAATTTGCAAAAGGATTCCCATTTGAATTTGAACTGGGGAGAAGAATGGTGTAGGAGTTGGGATCATTTGCAGAAGGATTTGGAGATCCTACGACACAAACAAGTACACCAAAGTCCATGGAGGAGGTAGTTGTAGAAGTAATGAAAGTAGATAAGGTAGTTGATTTACTTCAAACCATGGCAATTGTGAGTCTAAATATGGGGAATCTGACTCTGGAGTTAAACATTATAAAGAACAAATTGGTTGTAGGAGAGAAGGAGAAGGCAATGTTACAAGAGGAACTAAATAAAGAAAGAAACATCCAGAAGGGGTATAAACATAATGTGGAAATATGGAGGAAGCGCAGGTAGAGGATGAGTAGAAGATTAAAGTCCTCATTAAAAAACTACGAGATGAAAATGAGGAGCTCAAGAGTAGCACAACATGGTTAAAGTCATAGGAGGAAGAACTAAAAGATTTAAAGCAGAAGGTTAAAATCTAAGAAACCATAGAGAAAAAGTGGACATAGGCATTGTTTCTTCATAAAAAACAATGAGAGGCTTTGGATAGTCAAGTGAAATCATTTACTAAGGAAAAGAACGAGAAGGAAAATGTTTTGATAGATTTGGAATTGATAAATTAGAATAATGTATCTCTGTTGTAGTCTAAAGAGCTTAAAAGAAAGACAACAAAGGCAAAAAGGGAGAAGTTGATGGAGGACAAGAAGGAGTATCAAAGGAATCTGTAACACCTTCAAGCATAGTTGGAGATGGCATAGGAACAGAAGAAGAGTCTGGATCCAATTGGTGTCAAGAAAAGACTAGAAGATTATGAACAAATGTTATAGTACTATATCCTAATGAAGATGGATAACAAGATGAAGGATTATGAGGCATAATCTAAAGAATGGTGGGAGGTGGCAAAGGAATATTTTACAAAGGAGATGGAAAAAAATTGGCTTAACATAGAAGTGATGAAAAGATTCTAAAGTACAAGTTGGAAGCTTATCAAAAGAATTTTCCAAATATCATTTGTGGCAATCCAATAAGTACAAAGGTATTGGGCTAGGATGAGGAGAATGAAGCAAGGCCCAATGGAATAGCACAAGAGGAAGAAGTGCAGACTGAAGAACCACAAGACCTCAGAAGTGGAGTAGCTCAAGAGGAGGAGGTATAGCCAGAAAAACCACAGGACCTTAGAAAAGGGGTCAGGAAGAAAAAAAAACCACAAAGAATTTAGGAATGGGAAAAGGTGGAGGTTATTTCAACATCAAAAATAGTTGAAATAGAATCATAGACTGAATTAGTGGGGGAGGAGATCAGAACTACACAACCAAAAGTAAATATAGAACCACTGGTTCCTGTACAGGTTGAGATTACATAATTGTAGTAGGGGAAATAGATGTTTAGAAGGATATAAAATACTTTAATTTCATTTCTATCGTTTTACAAGGATTTCGAAGATAAAATCCAAAATACAGAAGGGGTAATGTTAAGAGGGTAGGATGAGTACATGATTTTGGATGACAAGGCATTTAGGATAGGGACTAATCAAGGAACTTTGTTAGTTTGAATTTTGAATTCTTGTTGTTTTTGGATCATGGTGATGTGACTTGGGATAATTCAAAAGAAAAGAGTTCTAGAAAACAAAGGAAATTCTTAGACATAGAGTTTTGGGAAGAGTAGGAGGAGCTATAGTTAATTGTGATTAGAAAACCACAGATTTTGGTTTGATACATGACAAGTTTATTTGTTGTTTTGGGATTTATTTCAACAAAATATGGGATTTTGCTATATTTTGATTCATGTTTATAGTAATATAGAGAAGCACAAACTTTTGTAGTGAATTCTATGTTCATATTGTTGTGAAAATTGTTTATAGTATCCGAATATGATGAAATGAATTATAATCTTGTTTCTGGAGTTTTTTACAATGTATTCTTAAGTGCAGATTTTGGTTATATGAAATGACCATGAATTTGGTGTTTTAATGAATGGCAGTGTTGTGTGTTGAGAAACACAACATAAATACTAAATGTATGCATGCACTACTAGAAATTTTGGGTTTGCAACTATCATTTGCAACTAAAATTCAGTTGCATGCGACACATGCAACTACAAATTTGTGTAGTTGTTTAAAACAAGTTGCACATGACATTTAATTACATGTGACACTACGTATGCAACATATATATACGGTGCTAATATACATGTTCATCCATACATACTAATCCAAATGTAGTTGCACCTTATGTGCAACTATCCTTGTAACTATAATGTAACTAATAAAAATTATGACAATTTTTTTAAAAATTAAACAACTAGCTTGTGGACACGTGTCACTATTTAATTATTTTTGTGTTTTCAAATTAAAAAATTCATTGCATTAATTTCAATCATTAAAATTTTTGCCACTAAGATGATGACACATGGCACACCATGGAACCTCCATTGACCATTTAACACGTGTCTTTTTTTAATATATGATGACACGAGGCAATTAAGGCCCACCTATTTTTTAATTTTAAAATATTAATTAATAAAATTTAAGTTGTCCAATTTATGGCTAATATGATGTTGACACGTGTTGCCTAGGTAAGTAGGTAATTATTACACCCTATTAGATAAGTAGGTCTATCTAGGTATGTAAGTAGGTTGAACATAGCTAAGTTTAGGCTATAAAGGTAAAATTAGAATAATTTAATTTAATTTTTAAAATTAACCATTTCATAAAGGTCAAGCTTTATTTATTTACTCATCCCCAATGGCACTTGGTGTTTGGTTCTTACAAAGTTATTGCTCTTACTTATATATTGGGCCAAATAGAATTGGAAGCCAAAGGATATGGGATAAAAAATTCCACTGCACACTTCATAAACCAATTTAGTTGCATATTAAATGAAACTAATATATTAGAGTATAGCAGCCAGGGGAAGGTTTTGTTGCTTCTAGTGTCCAAACAAAACTTGAAGCCCTCCTTTTGGCGCATCTAACACACTAAGAACTGTTGAAAACAAATTAGAAATGAGAAAATTATGGCCCCCCAAAGTAAAGGGGGTCAAAAACTCAAAACAAAAACCATTGAACATTATAAAGGCCAATTCTTAAACACCCAGAAAGTTCCTTTTATGGTGTTTTTTTGCTATTAAAGTTCCACCATGATTTGTAGAACTTCAGATGGCGTTCCTATAGCATTTTAAATCATTTAAAATGAATAATAAATAAAAAAGTTATGAGGTTTGAAAGTTGGAGGGTTCCAAAGAAAAGAAAAAGAAAAACGTTTTCTAACTTGGAAACTTATTTTCTTATTTTCTTCTTGTTAAATTTTTCATTATTCCTTTTCTTTTGCACTTCAAAGATGATTATAGAATTTTTTAATAATTATGATTACTTAATGAAAATTGATTTAAACATTATTATATAGTTTAAATTAGTAATTAGCTTATAATGGTTGTGTACTTGTAGGTTAATTTTGTGTAGCTTATTTACATTAATATTTTAACATCAATAATAAAATTTAAATATATAATACATGTTGATATTATATATATAATCGATTATCACTATAATTATAATAAATGTTTAATTGATAATTATGAATATTTATTATAAATTTTGATATTATCATATTAATTGATTCTGAATAATTTTTTGTTCAATCAAATCTATATTTTCTGAAAAAAATTCCAAATAAAATAAAATAAAATAATTTTACTTGCCAAAAAAATATTTAAATAAATTTAACAAATAAAATTAAAAACCTTGCAATATATGTTTAAACCATGGTTTAGTTTAGTTTAATTTAATTTAATTTAATTTAGTTTAATTTAGCCATTTTTCAATTTTAACTTAATTTAGTTTAGCCATAAATATTTTAGTTTAACTTTATTTAGCCATAATTGGTTTGGCCTAATTTAATTTAGCCATAATTAGTTTGGCCTAACTTAATTTAGCCATAGTTAATTTAGCAATAATTAGTTTGGCCTAACTTAATTTAACCATAGTTAATTTAGCAATAATTAGTTTAGCTTCGTAAATTTAGCCATGGTTAGTTTTAGACTAATTTAATTTAACCATAAATATTTTAGCCTAATAAATTTAGCCATGGTTATTTTAACTTAGGTTAGTTTAAGTTAGCCTAAGTTAGCATGGGGTTAACCTTAGTATTAAAGGCACATAATATTATTATACATAGCCTATGTAGATATATTAAGTATAATAATTTAAGTATGTATAAATTTAGGCCATCATTTTTATGACACGTCTCCATGTTGTACACATTTAGTTGCACGTTAGTTGCACACATAATTATATGGATGAAGAATTATACAATATCAAATTTATAGTTGCAAACAACAACCAATTGCATGTCAGTTGCATAGTGATTGGTTGCAAACAACAAGATTTTTAATAGTGATGTGAAATGTAAATTTGTTGTTATAGTAGTGTGAAATAATTTTACAAAAATTAAATTTCACATCTACCAATGTGTTTTAAAAAACTTGATGAAGACTAAAGAAATACTAGACATATTACCATAGAGAGACTAAGTTACAAATATTAGAATGAAGATACCATCTATATAAATTAACAAAAAAATAATGTTACTATTTCTCAAAGACAAAACCTATATCATTTCCTTGTAGCATTTCAAAGTATCCTACTACATAAAGAAATTACAATGAGAAAAAAAAATACTAGATCCATTTAAATGTATAGGTAGAGGCAAAGTTGGCCAAAAAGCTCCAATTGTTGATCACTGTAAAATAAACACTTCCACACAACCTTGTCAAAAAAAAAAATCAACCAACACCATGGGGTAGAAAAATAGTCATAAAAAAAAATATATATATATATGAATAACTAATGGAACCAATTATGGGCAGCAAACATAATTATAGTTGTTTCGAACTTCAATAGTTTTGCAATGCATACATAAATATCTTCATCACCTGTAATCAACCAACATTACAAATTATGAGGTGGGAATATTAAGCTTTGATCTACAAATCATAGACCTAATTTTTATTATCTAATTAATCAAATTCAAGCCAAGTTGGTTGTTAAAATGTAAAACTTAAAAACAGAATAGATGGCAAATATAGTAGTAAGTTTCAAAACAAATGTGCATGGGGCATTGGACATTTTATTGACTTAGTGAAAATTGGAAACATGGGAGCTGATCCCATGCATATTGAGAAGTAGCTAGCATAGCTAACTAATACATCCAATTATTAAAGATGGCATCTCAAGCATCCTACTAATGGTAAAGCTAGTTTTCAAAAAGTAGAGTAAAGTGTTCATAAACATTCATATCTATCAACTCCAACTCATGATCAACAGTGAAGTAACCAATTGCATTTAATATTGTATCATTTTCATAAATGATACTCACTTCTTCCATTAAAAATTCATCAATGGATTGCCCTTCTCATGGGTAGTTTGCTTTTGCATCAATTGACCAATTTTTCATGATCATCACAAGTTTGCCAAGATTGTCAATTCCTAGCTTGCAATGTCGAAGACTAGTCAAAACTCTAGCTATTCTAAAAGTTCTTTTAGTTTTGATCTAGGACCCATGAATCCCCAAAATTTGTTGAGCCACAAAAGATACATTTGAAAATTGTGCTTCATGGATCTTCCACCAAGTTAAGGGCATCATAGAATCCTTTGGCTTCACATGCAAATGGTGAAACAAGTTCAATTCATTTATCAGCAACCCATGCAAAGTGACCTCATTTAAGGTCACTGCCCCAAAGATGGAATCCTTATTGCCATCAACTAGTGTTTTTTTAGTTAGGCATCAAAGTTCAGATTCAAAAATCAAAAAGCAACCACCAACAAAGGTAGCAAAGTTTTGCTATCATATTCTGCCACCATTTGTATCACTTTTTCTCGTCCAACAAATGTTTTCACTACATCAAATGATTTAAAATGTCGGTCCAACATCAGTGCTAACATGTTGTGAGCCTTGCTAGCATCGTAGTTAGATGCAAATGCCAAAAATGGAGCCAAAGTAGCTTGAATTTCTACCATCATACACCCACAAGCCCCTAGTTTAGATTCAAAATCCCCCTTGACAAAATTGAGGGTGGTAATTTCAAATTATTGAATATGATTTTGCAAACACACACTAATTGAAAGGGTGGCATTTAGGGCATCAGAAAGTAACCAGTATCCTTTGGTTTGATTGAAGATACATTGCTTCACAACGGGAAACATTGTTTTAGCAACCACTTTGTAAATTGCCCATGTGTGTGCATCTGGCACACGTCCTTGTAGTTCTTGAGGCTCTTACGTCCCATAGCATAGATTGATGGCATCTTAATATTTCAAGCTCTCTTGAAACAAAATCACTTTACTAATGAACCTAGTTTTCATTAGTTTTTTAAATTTTCAATGGGAGAGCTTAGCATCAAGGCATGCCCTCTACCATTCACTCCACCCTTTGTCGGACTTCTTAGTCCATGTAATAGTTTTCTATAAGGCAAATTAAGTGGCCTTCAAGTTGACCTCCCAAAACTCTACACAAACATACTTGCATGCTTCACTAAGAGCATGGCCAAAACATGATCCCTACCAAGGAACTACAAGTGCCAAAGGACCATAGCTAACCATAGAAGTAAGAACCCGAGCAAGGGTGGAAAGATTACCACCCTTGTCTTTCACATAAGTTATTAGTTTGTCTACTAGGTTGTATAATCATAGAAGCTCCTTCACTTGCATTGCCATTACAACTCCAAACGTATCAATGGCTTCAAAAAGTCCCACTCTCACATGGTAAGGCACCCATTGTGAGTATATGAAATTAATACAAGTGCAAGTGTGTCATGTCCAGTTCTTGACACCCACAAGTCAAATGAGGTTGTTACAATAACACATGAATCCAAAGCCAACATTACATATTGTTCCATGGTCTTAGCCACCAATCAAGGAATGGCATGTTTAACCATTTGCTTCCAATTTGGAAACACAATTTGTGGATTTTATCGCATGACCAAGCGCCTTAGCCATTAACTTTCAACAATTGAGATATGTAGGTAAACTTTGGCCACAAACAACAAGTCCTCCATAAATTTTTGTTGTTGTGCGTCATCCTTCTTGTAAGGATTAACACTCCCAAAATGTTCTATGATGGCCCCGTAGCCAATAGTAAATCTCTTCTTGGACTTTTCCCGGTGCGGTTCCTTTAGATCAAAAGCCACATTGGCACTTTTCCACATGTGCCAAGCAGCTGGATGCTTAATAAGAATATACTTCTTCATAAAAGTAGTCCCATGCTACTAGTTGTAAAAAATCAAACCTTTCCTCCTTTTGGTATTATTATTATAATTGTAAGTTTAATAAACAAAATGGCAAACAACACAACACATGGTTTGAAGTAATACAAGATCTTGTTTTTTGTCATCATTTTCCAAAAAAAAATGCCAAGGAAGAGACAACCAGTGATGAGGGACCCATTTCTTTTTATTTAGGATAAATTGAGTCTTCAGTACCTCTTATGTTGTTTTTGCTTTTACATCCAAATAAGTTGGGGTTACTATGATTTCAAAAGTGGAGGTCCACTTGGTGTTGAAATTGAACCAACCTATGGCCTTGAATCCTCAAGTAAGTTCTCAAGCATCACCAATTAAAATTAGAAGCATCATGTAGATGGGTGCAAATAGGCTAATAGGAACCATTGGTGCACCCTAAATGACTTTTTTGGAATATTTTTGGAATACTCTCAAAAAATCTTTTAAAAATATTTTAAAATATTTAAAAAATTATTTATACTATTTGGTTTGTGTTAAAAACTTTCCAAAAAATGCCATTTTCAAAGTTTTTCAAATCCATTTACAAGTCGTTTTATTGCTTAATATTAATGGTTACAAGTCCTTTTACATTACTTTTGAAGGTCCAAATGTTAATGAAATAATTTCATATTTTGAAAATTTATAGAATAAGATATAAGATTTGATAATGTGTAGAATTTTAAAATTATTTTCAAGTTAAAATTCTTTTTAAAAAAATTTGGTGTAAAAAACACATAATTAAGCAGTGGTTATGATTGATTTTGGCTCCTATTAGCATGACTGCACCCTATATGTTCATTTAAATCAAATGTTTTAGTCTGATCTACCATTTCCACTTTGATTAACAATGTAAAGAATCTGGTTTTGAAATAAAAAACACTAAGGAATTTTGTAATATGTCCTTTAATGAACTTCAAAACACAATGTAACCCTAAAACAATTCATGCACAAATTGTGATAGACAGAACATGACCTGTGATGAACTTCCAAACTTCATGCAAATATATTACACCTGGCAAATAGAACATGAACTTTGGAAGAACTTTACAACTTAGAACCTTAACATACTTATGCACAAACTTTAACAAGTGGAACAATGTGACTTTTGATGAACTTAAGAACTCAAAAACCTTCCAAAATTCTTGCAAATATATTATGGCATACAAAAGAGGAGCTTTGAGGAGCTTGAAAACTCAAAACCTTAAAATACTTATGCACAAACTATGGTAGACAAAACCATGTGACCTATGATGAACTTAAGAACTCAAAAACCTTCCAAAATTCATGCATATTATAGCATATAAAAGATGAGCTTTGGGAAGCTTCAGAACTTAGAACCTAAAAATACTTATGCACAATTTGTGGTAGATAGTAGAATGTGACTTGTGGTGAACTTAAAAACTCAGAAACCTTCCAAATTTCATGCAAGGGTACAATCACGGTTGGGGTACCACAACATGAACCATGAAGTATACAAGATTGTCTTGTGTCCTGAGTCCTGAATCTTAAGACCAAATCATGTTTTGAGATGTGAAACAATGAAAGGATGCCATGTATGTCATTTAAACCAAAAAGTGCTACAAATTTTGAAAACAATTAAACAAATTTTGGATGTCCTTTTGAAGCATAAACCATAAAGGAACCCAAGACTCTAAGACATTTCTAGATTGACGATCTTTCGTCTGGAGTGCCAAAGTCTTAATAAAAACATTAAAAAATGTCATTGTTTTTAGATCCACATCTCCTATATTTCCCCTTAAACCTTTGGAATGTAAATTATTTATTATTATAATTAATATAATTGTCTTTACTAATGTAGCCCTTTTGATGAAAAAAATTCAAGATTCTAGTATTAATTCCAAAACATCTAGTTTTTTATATTACCAAATTTTTATGCCATCATGTAGAACATAATTTATTTTATTTGTGGTTAAAATATGAATCAATTTGAACAAATATTGTTATTCCTATTGATTTTTTTTCAATAAAATTGCGTAGTGGGACAACATTCTTGAAACATGTTCAAGGACATTTTAGGACATGTTTAAATCATCCAAATCACAAACATTCACAACCATTTCAATCACAAAAAAATTGAGTATTAAATGAAAAAAAAAAATCACCAAAATAAATGAATCGGTAAACATAGTGGTCATTCAAAGTAGTGTCATGTGAGTGATTTTGAGGTGAGACATTCCTTTTGTGTACCCTAACTATGATTGTGCTTGTAAACAAATTGTGGCACATAAAAGATGAGCTTTGAGGAGCTTTAAAATTCATAACGTTTGATACACTTTTGCAAATATTATATGTTAGAGTAAAGCATGTTTGTGATGAATTTCAAAATTCATAAATCGTCCAAAATTCCTGTAAACAAATAGTGGTAGACAGAAGCTTTGAGACATACACTAGTAGACAAGAACTTTGATGCAAACAAAAGTAGATAGGAGTTTTGAGCCACACAATTGGTAGATAAGAGCTTTGAGACATACAATGGTAGACAAGAACTTTGACACAGATAAAATAGATAGGAACTTTGAAACACACAGTTGGTAGACAAAAGCTTTGAGACATACAAATGGAAATAAGAATTTGGAAACACACTGGTAGACATGAACTTTGAAACATACACAGGTAAACAAGAGCTTTGAGACACACTAGTAGATAGGACTTTGAGACAGACATAGGTAGACAAGAGCTTTGGGATAGACACTAGCAGACATGAGCTTTGAAACACACTTATAGACAAGAACTTTGAGACAAACATTGGCAAACAAGAGCTTTGAGGAGTTTCAAAATGACTCAATAGACAACTACTATGGTAGACAAAACAATGTGACCTATGATGAACTTCATAACTTAGAAACCTTCCCAAATTCTTGCAAAGAGATTGTGATAGATAGAAGATGAACTTTGAGGAACTTCAAAACTCAAAACGTTGAAAAACTTCATGCAAACAGACTTTGGCACAAAAAAAAAATGGCCTTTAAAGAAATCCAAATGAAATTTAGATCCAAGACATCAAAAATAGAAAGAGTATCAATGTGCTTATTTACTAATGCATAAAGGAGTTTGATTGTCACAAGTTGGAAAAAAACACTTCCATTATGCATCCAACCCATGTTTCAATATCTATCCTTCAAAGAATTGAACCAACAATCACAAAAACATTAAAAGGAAAACATAACCAACAATTATAGTTGGCTAACCAAGTTAAACATAAACACAAAAATTTGTCTTGAGTCCTAATAGAAAGTAGGAAAGCATCACCAAAAGTAAAATTAAGGTGACAAAAATGAAACAACAGATGGAAGGTAGATTTCTAGTTTAGGGTTTAAGATTTTAGGGTTAGGGCAAATGTGAAAAGTGAAACCTTAAATGGATGAATGTAGTTGGATGAAAAAATATAAAGGATGAAAAGATTTGGATGAAACTTAATAACCGACCTATGTAGGTCTAAGCTGTCCCATCAAGGTATTAGTAGGGTATTGATTTTTTTATATCGATACCCTACCAACAAGGTATTCTGACAAGGTGTGAAAATTTTAATAACAGGTCGGATAGGTTTAGGTCGGGTATTACTTGTAAATAGAATCGGCAAGTAGTGTATTCAATATCCAAACCCAGACCCTGATTGATAACCAAGTCAATTTTTAATAACCAACCAACATTGGTTAGTACTAGCATTGGGCGGGTATTTAACTCACCACCGGGTATTTACCGAGTATCAAACATGATATATATATATATATATATGTGCAACCAAACCCAACCTGAAGGGGATATATGCAAAGGGTATCTCACAAAATCTAAACATATATCCTTTTGACATCCAATTTGTAACCTATTTTAAGGTTAGGGTTTTTGTAATTTATATTTTGTGTTTAGGCTTTTTTGTTTTTTGTTTGCATGTCTATTTTTTCTATCTCCTTCATTTTTCGCATCCTCTTTTTTGTTTTTACAACTTTCATTATTATCAAAGCATCGACAGAACATTGAGTTATGAATGCCCCCTACTAGCTAGTGGATCTTTCAAAAGAATCGTTTCTTGTCAGGGGAGCATGGTGAATCTAGATCCAAGTGAAGAATTCCAAAATGGTAGGTGGTTTTGGAACTTCCTCCTTCAACAGACTTCTTTTTGTTTACATTTTGGGTGAGAATGTGAAAATGCACACTAGTTGTCAACACTAGAAGGAATTGTGAAAGAGCAACCAACTCTTGTTCTTATGCATTAATCATTTTGTATCCACTTGCATTTTGTTTCCAAGGTTGGGGACGGCAAAAAATTTCAGCATATGTGATTCTTGTGTATTGTTAGTCACATTGTACCCACTTGTGTTTTGTTTCCAAGGTGGGGCAAGATGAAGGTTTTTAGCATTCGTGGTGACTGTTATTAGAACTTCTAGTAGCTTGTTTAGTCTTTGTTCAATTATGAAGCTTTTTGTTCCAAGCTGTAAGAAGCTTTTGGCATATGTGGTCATTGTTTTAAAATTAGTAGCTTGTTTAGTCTTTTCTTGATTACAAAATTTCTTTGTTCCAAATTGTAAAAGGCTTTTGACATATGTGGTGATTGTTGTTAGAACTAGTAGCTTGTTTGTTCTTTGCTTAACTGCAAAACTTCTTTGTTCCAAGTTGTAAGAAGTTTTCAACATTTGTGTTAACTATTGCTAGAACTAGTAACTTGTTTGGTCTTTGCTTGACTATGGAGTTTCTTTGTTCGAATTTGCAAAAGGTTTTTGGCATTTGTGGTACTTGTTACTAGAATTGATAGTTTTTCTAGTCTTTGCCTGATTACGAAGCTTCCAAAGTAGCCGCTATTTCCGCAAATTCTCTAAGTGCATTTCGATGATGTATGCATCATCAAGCACTTCAAAATCAACAACTCTTGGAATTTGTAGATGGTCATGGCAAGGAACTTACACATTGCCAATATTGTTGTTGCCATAACTTGTACAATTTGGAGGGACATCTTCATTAGAATTGATATTATGAACACTCATGGTGATCATGATAGGAGATGCAAAATAATCTAGCACAACTAAACAACTTAATAAGAAGTTGACATAAAAAAATACAGAAACTATGAACTAGTCATAGATTTACTTAAAGCCTAAATCAATAACTAGAAAACTTGTGAGAAGATGATAGGAGACATGACTTTTAATCTTGAAAAAAACAAGATTAAGGTTTAGGGTTTAGAGTTCCATGAAAGGAATAAACAAATAAACTTGTTCAACTGTTTTTTGCGTCTTCAAGATCTCCCCAACATTCTTGATTTCGGATAGAACTTAAAAGAAGAAATGAAAAAATTAAATAGCTTCATTGCATTAGATGTTTGGTGATGTTTGGCAAAAGTTGTAATAGTAGACAACTCTAGTAAATGAAAAGACAACAAACAACAAACATAACAAAGTTGTTGATAGTGGGGAAGTTGAAAGCACTTCCCCTACCCTTGTTGTTGTATAAACATTACTTTGAGTATATTTGCCTATGGATTAGGAACATAACAAATCACGAGATGTATCATATGTCATAATGATTATGTTGGTCTTGAAATCCTAGCTATGCACACTAGGTTTAGATAAGGTTTGATTGCATACCATGAATCTAATGACATTATATCTATTAAAAACATTTTGATGTTCACCATTTTGCTTTAGTGAAGTTAGCAAAAGATCCCAAAATTGCCCCAACGAAAGCTTCAACACTTGATTAGGAGGCTAGTAAAAAAAAGGCTCATGTTTATATCCATTTGTAATATTTGAGATTTTTTTAATTTCAAGTAAAATCAGAAAGGATGACGTAACACAGGTGGGTTTCTTGGATGATTTTATGTCGATGATGGTTAAAGGGCTCCTACCTTTGAGGGTTGTTGAATCCATATGGCTTTAAAGGTTATCATATAGGTTGTGTCCATGAGTTGTCTTCCCATTAAGGAAGGTTTTTGCTGAATTTGTTTTACTTAGCTTGGTAGAAAAAAACATGACCATGTATGTGCAACCAACATTGGCTAATTATCTGTTTGCCACTTGTACATTTGATCCATGGATGTTGAAAGGAATGCATGACATCTTTGCTGTGGTTGTGAGCTTTATTTCCAACAATTGGGAAGCAAAACATGTCATTATTGGCCTCTTTGAAATGATTGACACATGTGGCATAACTATGGCTCCTAAATTGCAGGAGTTGTTGGACATGTTTATTTTTACCAAAAAAATAATTGCCTACATAAAAGATGAAGGCTCTAACTTGCATACTTGTGCAAATGCTTTAAATTTTGTTGTATCTTGTAATAACTTAGGGTTGTTGGAGCCATTTGATGGCTCTTGTTTTGTCCATGCACTTTCAAAGGTGTGCCAATATATTATTACATATGACAAGGTGTGTACTTGTTTGAACTATGCATCTATAAAAGCTACTCAAGGTGTCATTCAAAAATGTATTACGTGGCCCAAAAATTCAAGCAAGGGTAGGTAAACATGGGATAGGGCTTGCATTGATTTTGGATTAAAGGCCAAAAAACTAAAAACACCTATAAAGACACGATAAGGGTTTATTTGTATTTGTTGTTTTGTTTGGTTCATAGAAATGTTCTTTGTGTGGTTGAAGGGTATTTTGATTTTATTTGTTGTTCATTACAAGTTTGCAAGTCTTGTATAGATATTTCAAGATGCTTTGACTTTTTGGAACGCAATTACATTATGTTATAACAGCCAATCAATGGTATTACAAAGTCATGTCCCTTCTTGAAAGACATGGGTTGTTTGTGAGGTAGTTGTGGAAGTTCTATCCCCTATTGTTTCTAGTTGTGTTTTGAACTAAAGTCATGAACATTACTTGTTTGCTAAAGCCTTGGAATTTATCATATCCACTTGTCGAAACATCCATGAAAAGCTAGCCTTTCAAACTATTCTTGATAGCAATATTGAAGAGAATGTGTTTTTTATTATGAGGTGAAGGAACTCATGATTCGAATGAAATGCCAAATTCTTTGAGGTTCTTTTGCCTTTTATTTCTTTTTTACATTCTTGGTATGTTGGTTTTAATGATTGGTCTAAGATTCAAAATTCCAGCAATGGAAAATATACATTTTGAATTGAGGTTCAAAAGCATTCAAAATGTATATTTTCCATTGCTGGAATTTTGACAACGCTTCGAAGATGTCATTTACAAATAGAAAAATTGGACAAGTTGATTTTTGTCAACAAAAATTGGTCATCCAACTATGGATTGGTTGTGTGAAACCCATTGACCTTGCATTTGCTTGTGAATTGGAATTAGAGTTGACAATAGAGTTGGAAGCTAAATTCCATGCTAATGCAATTGATCACGATGATTTTTTAAACTTAAATGAAGTTAAATTTTTTTTTCCCTCCTTTGTGTAGGTCATTGGTGACTAATGGGCCTAGACATGCTCTATTGACAACTGGTTGAAAATGATGAATTGAACCATCTGTTTTGGGATTTAGGATTTTAAACAAATGCATCCATGATTTTGCAATATGAAGGGGCTAATAATTTCTTTGTGACTTGTAATTATGTCCATTGTCCAATGCTTCTTTGTGTCTATTTGTGTCCATGTTTAATACTTATGTTTGATGCTTCAATGTCAATGTTAGGTTTTTATTTTGTGTTAGTGTCTATGCCTAATGTTTATTTCATATATATGTCAAATGCTTCAATGTTAGTGTTAGTGTCAGATGTTTATTCAACATTTGTGTCTATGTCTAACACTTGTTCTATGTATCTATCTAATGTTTATTTGATATTTGTGTCCGTGTATATGTCTAATGTTGATTCAATGTTTATGACCATGTCTATGTCTAATCTATTTAGGGTCTATTGTTCGAATGTATGTGTTTATTGTTTGTTACTTCTATATCTCTTGAAAGTCTATTGTTTTTGTTTTTTTTTTTTTTTTTTTTTTTATTTTTTTTTTTTTTTTTTTTTTTTTTTTTTTTAATGTCTAATGAATTTGATGTGTAATTCATTTGTTTTGTGTCTTACATATTCTTTGTCCTTTACTACTATGTGTTTTGTAAGTCAAAGTGTCAAGTCTGATGGTAATTTTTGGTTCTCAACGATGTGACATGTGACTTGAGGGCTAGGCTAGATTGAAGTTGGAATAAAGGAGGAATTTCTTAAGATCCTAAACCTTTTATATATGGCAGAAAAT
>Ga0209611_10000945_pt1 | contig 47214 bp, 28 predicted proteins | sample S1TSphgellanicum_3_FD_187693 | JGI IMG/M metagenome (GOLD analysis project Ga0209611, IMG submission 187693) | Host-associated microbial communities from peat moss isolated from Minnesota, USA - S1T2_Fc - Sphagnum magellanicum MG (SPAdes) (version 2) | ecosystem: Host-associated > Plants > Peat...
CCCCCCCAATGCTGAGTATTTGTGAAATGAGCAAACTTTTCAAAAAAATGGGGATCAAGTACCTATTGAAACATCAACATTAATTGCATATTATTCAAAGAAATTAAATGTGCACAATTTAATGTTGCTTTTCATTGGCTTTGGAAGCTCTAGACTAGACTTGTTTGTCATGAACTTGTCATGAAAAAACTACATGTATTAAAAAAATTTATAGGCAGCCAAAAAATTGAAAACTGGAAAGCTATGCATAAGGAACCATTCTATTTTACAGTTTTGTAGATATAGTTTGAATATGAAAACTGGCACATCCATAATTGCCCAAGGAAGAGAAATTTAATCCTCAATACACGAACAACCATTTAGACAAGTTCTTCAATGTTTTTTGATGCATAAAATCCAATCCATTATGAAATTGTGTAGAGTATGCTCTATTGGTATTCTGTGTTGTAGTCTAAAATGTGATAACAGAACACTGGTTACTACAAAGATGTTTTGAAGATCCATGTAACTAAGATCCATGTAACTGCAGATGGGAAAATTCTGTCAGGGGAGGCGCTTTCAAATACAAAGAGTAAAATTTGAAAAGTTCATTACGTATGTATGAGTGTGAGAATTATACACTTTGGGTGTGGGGTTGGTCAATTTTTTTCTTTTGGCATTCAATTGTGGATCCCCTCAAGATGGGGTGCATGATGTTTTCTTTCAATTTGTGTGTTGTTGTATGTTGCTTTGTAGACCTTATAAAGCTAATTAGTATATGCCATAGTAGTGCAATGTCAAAAATGGCTGTTGTGTTTTGTGAATCAAGGAGGTGGTGGTGTTGTTAGAGAGAAAAGGGAAATTTACTTGGGTGTTTACAAACATTTGGGAGCATACTAGTGCTGTTAGTTTGTCAATAGCCATGGTTTTCCATTTTGCTTTCAGCTTTGATCACATAGTGGCATAGAATATTTGATCACATGGCCTTTTTGCGAGTCATTATGAAATGGGTAGGAAAGAAGTGGACGCTAAAAAATTGATGAGTTCTTGCCAAACTCTTGCACGTCCATTCCAGTTTTAACTTCCTCATTAGGTCCATGGATTCAAAGTTTGTATTCTGTGCTATTTGCATCTGTAAAGCATTGGCGCAAGAAAAGAACTCTAATTAAGAAGGGCAGTACAAGTAATAATTTATCACACTAGATGAGAGGGAAGTTTCAAAATTCAAGAGGACCTCTTATTTCAGTAAAGCACTGGTCCCAGGGCTTTACTCTACACTGAACTTTGAATTCGAAGCCCTGAGGAAGTAAGTCACTGGATGCAAGCAGTTAAAATGTAAAATTCTGATTTTGGGATGCAACTAGAAGCCGTCCTAGCTTCTAATTCTCTTACAGAGACAACGCTTGATAAAATGTTGCACAGGGGTGTTGGATTATGATTCTACAATGGGTGACAGATGTTCAATCCCTAAACCCTAGTCCACAAAAAACAGTTCTTTGAAACAAAACCAGGATCAGTAAGAAACTCCCTTGGTTTGATATAAGTACAAACTTGAATTCCTAGAAGACACACACACATCCTCACAATGGAAAGCTTGCTTTGCATCAACTACAGATTCATGATACTTCTGTTTGAGAGGCATGTACTGATCTATGTATCAGAACAACAACAGTTTGGACTGTTCATGATTTGCACTTTGAAGCAAGGCTGCCCTGTAGAATGAAATGGTTGTGTTCTTCAGCCTGTGTCTTCATCAATTGGCAAGATTATGGCTATTGATTGAAGGTAGAGCTGAATTTCTGATAGATGGCAGAAGAAATTCAGCTCTAGATAGTTGTGATACAACAACTGATCCACGTTCAGGAACAAGATGCTTTTGTCATAACAAATTGCACTGTAAAATGTCGCATGATCCACTATTCTCGTTTGTGCAATTTTACAGGCGAGATGAAAGCTTCTAGAGTTTGCCCAGCTCCTGCATGCAGAGCTTCCTGACATCTGTCTTTTCTGTTTTCTTTCATAAAGAGCAGTGAATTTGTGCTACCATCATTTGTAGCTGTACAGATTTTCTGCACTTTTCCAACTCTAAACAAAACAGTCAATTGTGCACTACTCTCAGAAACTCAGAGCTGTATCTGAGAGTGAGCTCATTTGAGTACCATGGGTGGATCAGAATTACTAGAGAAAAGAAAGCTTTGTATCTGAAGGTTGATACTCGATTCCAACATGATCAGGTCTCCATACTGTTGCAGATTCTGACCTACAACTCATAATTCCAGAAGGGAAGAACCCAACAAAAAGAGCATTCACATGAGGACTTAGCCCAAGTGCTTTAAAAATGGATTTGAGGTCTAAACCACGAAATTTTCCCACCCTTAAGAGGCTGGGTTGAAGCAGCAGCAGCAGCAAAGGATCAATGGATTTGAGCAAATGATGTTGCACATTCCACTCCCAGATGCAAAACCCCATTTTCGCTTCTTCACAGTTGTGTTTTTCAATGGCCTGTACTAAGCCTCTCCTTCAGAATCTGAACACCCATGTACCTGCAAACACAGTAGAGAAACCACAGGAGACGAGATCTGAGATGATCATCTACGACCAGGTTTCATGAGTCAGGAAATCTTGCAAGATCCTTCAAATGTATTTTTTCAGGGTTTTGTGGATTACAACTTTACCTTCCAAGCATCATCACAGTGGCTTGAGGATTAGTGCCAGGAGAGTTGACGAAGGTAGAGCCGTCGATCACGCGAAGCGCCTGGGTTCCCAACACACGGTAATCCGCATCCACTACCTTTCCCACCACGCATCCTCCATGGTAGTGCCAGATGGTGCGCACTGTTCGTTTACAGAATGAAGCAATCTCGGCATCATCATCTCTGCCGCTCGGCGTTAGACTGTAGAGAATTTCCAGAACTGCAGGTAAGCAGATTGCGTCTGTGACTAAAGGCACCAGAGCCCTGGAGTACAGAACATCGAGCATACTCCTTGTACCTGCAAGAAGAAGAAGAAGATAGCTTTGTTAGAAACCCGAGAAGAAGAAGAAGAAGAAACAGAAGAAGCTTTGTTAGCAACCCTAAAAGAAGTAGAAGAAGCAGGAGAAGAAGCAGCTTTGTTAGAAACCTTGGAGGTCCCTGAACCTGGCCGTTAGACAGTGAACATGCAGCTATGTGATGGGTAGTTGACGGATCATGCGCGCAGTACGCACCTGCAACACAAGAGCGAAGATCCTCTGGATCGGAGTAGTAATTGAACCGAACGGAGGGAGGGGATGTGAAGTCTGAGCCGTTGAGCTTGAGCTCTCCACTTGAGACAGGACCAGCGACTTTCTGTAAGAGAGCAGCAAAGTTTGTGACAGTATCGAAGTTGAGCGAGATAGCTGACGTATTACAAGGAGAGATAAGCGCTGTGGGTACTTGTAGACTGACGAGATTGGCAGCGTTCATGCTTGCGGTTTCGATGAAGGCACCAAACCTTTGTGGGATTCCCACGACTTCGATGGCAGAATACTCTATCGACTGAGTCAAGGGGATACCCAAAGCGTTCATGGGGTTGTCGCGCATGCCTTGCCCCACGTTGGGATTGTCAACGACGACAGAAATGTTGAAGGCATTGAGCTGCGCGGCTGGTCCTATTCCACTCCACATGAGAAGATGAGGGCTGCCCATTGCACCTGCTGAGACTATCACTTCACTTCCTGTTCTCTGCGTCAGATTTGCCTGATGTTCAACTCCGTTCAGATCTTTGTATAGTACACCAAATGCATGTGCACTTCCATTGCTTGCTGATGATGATCAATATGTCACCACCCACAACATGAAGTCACATGCAACAGAGACTCTAGAGTTAGAGACAATTATCACAGACAGGGGTGACATGCGACCGACTCCATAGCTGCTAAGGTCGAGAGGGTTCAAAGGTAGCAGCCAGCTTACAAGTATGAGTAAGAATGCGGTGGACAGTGGCGAAGAGCAGAACTGTGAGATTGTTGGGATCTGCATACTCCAAAAGATTGGCAGCAGTGTGTCGATGACCATTGTGGTCAAAGATCGAGCCACCAACTTTGGTTCCATACAAGTGCTCGAAAGTGCGGCCGTTGTCAGGGGTGATCCCTACTTCCAGGAGCCCGTTTCTGACTGCTGTTTGCCAAGGACCCAATTGAGGAAACGAAGCGACTACGCCTTCCACCCACCGATATGCGTCATGTACGAGCCCTTCATCCCAACCTGCAGCGCGCACATACGGTCTACTCGCATGGGTAAAGAACCCGGCATTCAAGCAGGTGCCACCACCCAGTACTCGTGCTCGTTGATTGAGAACTCCATCCTCCGACGTGAATGACTGACTGGGTGTGAGAGGGCCGTCTCGTAGCAGATCCGCCGCGAAGTTTACCTGATCTGTGATCATCGGATCTCCGTATGGACTGCCTCCACGCTCCAGAAGCAAAACGGAGTAGTGCTGTGAGAGAGTGGCAGCAAGAGGACAGCCCGCTGTGCCCCCTCCCACGATGATGTAGTCATATTCCGTCATGAGCGGTGCAGAAGTCGCATTGTACAGGAAAGTGTAGTGTGGATCTGCAGCAAACAATCATGCATGGGACGTGCATTGGGTGGGTTCACAGTACGCTTTCTTTCTAATCACTGCTACAGCCAAGCCGCATGCAAATGCAGCAGCTACAACCCCACTATGCATGTGTCACTCGCGCAACAAACATGGCATTCTTCGTTATCCAACTTCTTTACTTTGCAAATCGTTGCAATTCGTCACGATCATTGTAAAGTTCTCAACTCTTTACATAACATACCCAGAAAGCAAGCTGGAGACTGGCCACAAACATTTCTTAAAAAGAATTCTTGCAGATGAGACTTCTTGATACCTGCAGCAGTATTTTGGGCACTGCAAGACCAGGGTCGAAGCTGGAAGAAGGTGGAGGAGAGCCACAAAAGTAAGCACGTTGTGTACATTCCGTTCAAGCTCATGACAATAGTATTATTGCCAAACAGAATAGACCTCCTCCTCCTCCTCCTCGACTGCTGCAGCAGCATGATACGTGCAGCAGCTGCAGCTGGCCAGCTTCCAGACAGTCGCCACAAATTCATGATCTTCGAATATTGCACTGATGATCTCGTAGCCGTAATCTCTGCTATTCCCGCCGCCGACTCATCCATAATTTGGCACTAGAGCTCTTCAATCTCCACTAGAATTTGATGTTACTACAGTTTTGATTTATGATTCTCAAAAACAACAAATTAACAGCCTAAAATTATATATATGTTTCCTGCTCCACACTGATCAATCCAGAAATTTTTTCTCACAATCTCACATGATATTGACAGTCTAATAAGACATCATCCAAGCAAGCAACCAAGCAAGAATCTAAGAATACCTTAATCACCACTGGCATTGAACATCACTGATCAAAATGCTTAACTTGTATCAAATTGGTTTTTTGTCTTTTTTTTGTCCCTCCCCGCTTTTTCTTTCAACTTCTGAATATAGATCGATCATCAGTACCCAAGTTCTCAGTAAACTGAATTTGTTGATGTCTACACTAGAGGAGGAGGAGGACGATTACTTGCACTCATGATTCTCTCATAACAACATGATCAAAGTTGTGGTTACATGAACAATGTACTGAAATTGTTAAATTCTTCATGTATATTATAAGGAGCCAATTGCTGCTGGCTGCAAGGTTTTTCTGAAGCCATGTAGTCGATCATGCTCAATATATTTTTCAGTATCATTGCTGCTGAGAATTCAAACAAAAACTCCACATGCAGAACGTCCGATTCAATCAATCACAACCAAGGAATTGATTACATAAACAACATCATCAATCAGTTTTCACAAAAATTCAAAAAGTTTCCCCCAATTCAAATTTTCTAGTGTTAAAACACCGAATGCACGAATGTTTATAAAATTTAACGGGAAATTTTGCCGTTGGGAAGATCTGGTGCGGGATTTCCGTTGAACAGGGACCCTAGCTTAAGATTTTTCTTTTCGCAATTTGCCTTGCTTTATTCAGGTACTAAACAAATCTTTCAGAATTGATTTTTCCTCTTAAAATTATAATTCTGTGACCCATTTTTTCCTCTTAATTTTAAATAATGTAAAACTGAGTTACAGAATTATTGTGTATTTTAACTCCCAATAGTTACAATAAAATAATTGAAATGCACACGTGCATGTGCAGTAATAATGACTATAGACACATGAATTCGAATATAATAATTGAAAATATAACACCTCTAATTATCGAAGAAGATGAGCAGAATATTAAAAAAAGTTCTATTCTTTTTAGATCTGTGTTCATGAAAAATATGTTGTGTTTCCAAAACTCAATTATCTGATGCAACCAAAATCAATCAACCATATTACAATTGAATTATTGAACCATATGCAATTGACACACACACACATATGTCTGTGAAATTAACATCATCTCCTACCTATCACCAATTCACATTAGTTGCAAACTAGATTGACATTTGGTGTCATTATTAGTCTACATCTAATTCCCAAAGAGAATGAGCTTCTTGTCATCTCTTCCTAAGAGAAATGTTTCTCTTCATCTCCCCCCCCCCCTTTTTTTTGGGTGTTATGCATCGATTTGTTTTTGTTGTTGTGCACATCTGTAGTAGTTCTTTGCCTTGTATTTTGAGTGTGTCGACTTTTATGTTGTGCACATTACCTGTGGTTCCATTGTTGAATGCACTCAGGCCCACAAAAGGAACAGTGACCTACATTTTACAAAAAATTTATGAATTCAGAGTAATAAACTTTTGGAAAAATCTTGATGTCTGCTGTGGAAAGGATTTTTCTAAAAATGCTTTCTATATGTGACCTCATTCCATGCACATGACCTGTCTCTCTCTCTCTCTCAACAAGGCTTGTGTGATGCAAAAATAGTAGGGAACATGAGAATGTAAGGTAAAAGATAATGAACATGGGAATGTAGCATAAAAGATAAGGAACACAATTAAGAAAAATACTGAACTATATTACCATAAACTTATTTGCTTTTTTTTTGGGTATTTTAAGTTATCTCTATTTGACATCTCAAAATCTATGTTTTTAGTAAATATTTTGTTAATTAACACTGACCCTAACATTAAGATATCACTGGGTGACAACAAGGATGCCATGTCACATTTCTTTTGTTAGTTACTTTGCATGTGTCATTGCAAAATGAAATTGCATTTTGCTAACATTGACATACCATTGAGATATTACCATGTTTGAATGAACTTTAATGCAGGTATGTGTTTTGTATAACAGTGTAACCATTAATGGATCATGGTTTAGGGTTTAGGGTAGCTTCGCCTATCACTGAACATTTAGTGTCTCCGAGGTCTGCGAATTTCTGGAGAGTGCTCCTTTGAATTTCATGCCCAAAGAGGAATTGTAGCCCTACTATTTGCACACCCATAAAAATTTGAATCGTTGAAAAAGATGAAGAAATGAGTCTGATGTGAAGGGGGGTTCAAATGGTGGAAACTAAAAATCACAGAGCACTTCAAAGACTATTACCGAACACCCAAAAAAGTCTCTGAAAGTCCCTCTATTGCCTTATGGTTCAACCATGATTTGTAGAGCATAAGGTTGCGCCCTTATAGCACTTTAAATCACTTAAATTGAACAAGAAATGAGATGAGCATGTAAAGTAAGAGGGGTAGAAGAGAAGAAAAGAGAAGAAAAAAGCGTTTTATAACTTGGAAAAGCTTATTTTTCTTCTTGCTCCTCTATAATTTACTCCTTTGCCTCTGCTGTTGAAAGACGAATTAGAGAGCTCAAGTTAGCGCTCCCATAACGTTTTAAATCACTCGAAATGAAGAAGGGATGAGGAAGATATTAATAAAGTCTTCGGTCGAAGGTGGTGTTTGGTCATAGGGCAGGCTACCCTAGATCCTTGGTTTAACAATCTACAACTTCTCCAACAAACATCACATGGGTCTTGATATATATGACCATGGAAATTACAGTAGAGTACCACCATGAAATTTTAGCATGACCTTATATTGTATTGTATAATATGCCAAATGTTGAACCTGCTGCTGTTGTTTTGCTTCAGTTGGGTGATCTTTGGATCTTTAGTTTCAAATTAAGGAAACTGCAACATGGGGCTTCTTAGATCAAATGTGTCTCTTATGGTGCCAAGAAAACCATTCAGTCCTTTGAGTTGGTGTGCATAACATAACATGACCAACAGTTTCCAACAGTTTCCAGATCACTCAGGATTTCTTGCAGGTCAAGTGGTGGGTATTATAGGTTCACGAATTGAAATCCAAAGGATACTTAGTATGGCAGTGGTCATCCCTGGTTTAAGACACTTCTGTAAGAATAAAAACTTTAGGCAAGTTGATTTTGATCATGAAAGAACTAGAGGATCCAGTGTTTAGGTGGTGGCTTCAGAATTGTAGAAGAGTACCTTAATCCCCAAAATGCTGTTTTTGAAGACAACCATGAGCTTATAATGGCAGACTTTAAGTTGTTTGAAAGAAATTTAGATCAATTGACATTTGAGATCTGCAAATTGACAACTTAGTGGCAATGTTAGTATAAATAATTGGGATTTTGATATACAAGAACCAAAATTGAAGGAACTGGTGTTTTCCAACATGAGGACTCTTCCTTGTGTGACTTGCCATGGCCCCCATTGCCAGCATGTCCCCCCTAGAATAGAAAAGCTTTTTATATGGAAATCATGATTCCAAGAGTGTTTCCAAACTAGGCTGCATATGACTAGTCCAGCTTCTATTTGTTAGAGTTTTTGTTCATGTACTCAAAAGGTTACCATGAAATATTAGAGCTCATAAAATCTAATGCTTATTCATACCTCCAATTCTTGACTAAATGAGTCCAAGAAAATGTCTGAACTCTAGAGCATGGATGTACCAGAGACCTTGGTAGTTGTTTTTTTGGAGTGCCTCTCATTGATCAATGCTGCAGCTAAAACATCAAATCTACTTGTAGATCATTTTATTACATTCAAAATGCATTCCCCTTTGTAGCCATGTCAGTTCCTAAGTGTTGAAGGATGGTGTTATACTTTGCAGCTCAGATTGAAAGGGTTGAAAGCATTTCAAAATTCTATCTGCAAAGAGATAGAAAAAACCAGATAAATAAGCAATGCCAGATGTCTTCAACATTGATGGACATATTTCCTTGGATTTCACCAGGTCATTGTTGGTAACTAGTTCGACATGGAGAGTGAAGATGAACCTTTTATCATTGGTTTTTTAGTAGAGCATCTTCAGCGGTGCTCAGTAAAATGACCCTGCAAAAACATTTCTCACATCCAAGTTTAGTTATTTACTTTTTTCCAACCCCACCCAGAAAACCAAATTTGGGACTGCAAATTGGTGGGAGACTACTAATAGCAGCCCACCTGGACCAATCAAACAATCTAGCCAATCAACAGCAAGTGTTAGAGTTTGCCATGCCATTTACCAGCCTCAACATCATGTCCAAAACACAGGGCCAAAACCATTTTCCTGAGCCAAAACCTCTGTATGTTTTGACTTTTCTTCATTGAATTTACTTTGCAGGGCCATGTAGCACCAGTGGAGCTGCTCTTTAGTACAAAGAGTTGACATGTTGACATCATCTGACATGTATGAACATTGATTAGATGTGATTTTTCAGTAGGTGTCCTCTTGCTCATTTGGCAATGTAGATCTTCCACATTCATTCAAACTCACAAGAGTGTTTAGGTACGTCAAATTGTTCTGGATAAGCATCTCATGTACTTTCAATGTTAGTTTTCCTTGTTGGGTGCACATTCTCCTAAAATTGATACCCACTTTGTTGGAGCTTCAATGTTCTTTGTTGAAGATTAGTGTACTTGATTTAATTGTGAACACTACCCTAGCCTAGGGTCAGTTTCTACATTGACAAAACGAATAATTTGTTTTTTTTCAAAAAACTGAATTCGTTTTTTAATTTTAAAATTATATTTATTTTCATCATCTACTACAATATTCTAATATGAGTAGTGAAATATTCAGAGTGTAGCCTATGATAATTATGATGATTTTCAACATATCAACTTCATATTTTCACAAATTTTCATTTTACAGTTTTGACAATTATTTAATGACAAAATTGAACTAAGGGTAAGGTAATTAATATGTATCTCATTTTAACTTTTACAAAGATATAAAACAGAAAATATGTATGTGATTTATCAAGCAAGTGTCCATCATCTACGTTTATCCATGTGTTTAAATAAATAAATAAACAAAAAACACCCAGCAAGGGAACCAAAGAAAAAAATAAAAATAGGAAGGACTGAAGTCCAAACAAAAGACCACACCCAAAAGCACAAAACACACAATGGGAAGTCCTAAAAGGAGAAATCAAGAAACTTAGGACCTAAACCCATCACCAATAACACAAAGCAAGTCATGCAAGGAGACACAAATGAAAAACTTGGAAGGACACCAAGCTTAGAAGAGGGCTCTCATGCTGTCACAACTATCTGTTGCAATATAATGGCAACCTAAACTTTCTAAAAGGCCACCAACACCTTCTATTTATAAAATGAACATAAAATCAAAAGAAAAGGACCTCCAAAACCTTTTGCCGACCATGCCATATTAGCACATCAATGAAGGAAGTCATCAACCTACTAATGTAAATATCCAAATATTTCTACTGTTAAAAGGATGAAATCACTCAAAGTGTTGGTCATGATATGACACAACCTTTGCCTGAGCTACAATCATCATGGCCACTCCTTGAGAAAAAACAACGTGCAAAACAAGACTTGCACAAGTCAAGTCAATAATGACTACATCTATCAAAATGCGAATGTCATCTACTATAAGCACAATATCCACTCATCACCACAATGACTAAAAAGATGGTGTTAGGAAAACATGAGTTTTTTCATGTAAAACATGGAACCCAACATCCCAAACAATGGAAGCGAAAAAATCCCAAACTGCATCATGTGTGGTAGTGCATTATCCCCCATGAACACAACATAAAAAATGTATCCCTATCAAATCTATGCCCGTTAGCCACATATGCATCGAGAAAAACCATGAATCATAGGATGTTAATTTGGTGTGTAATGATGAGGAGAAAATGTTAAAAGCCATTTTAAAAGATGGGATGTTGGACAGACAAAAAACCAAGCACCTAAGCCTAAGTTCATGCAAGATTTTAGTTGAGTGCGATGACAATCTAAAGACAACTCTAAAATGATGCTAAAAAATGAATGCTTATGTACATTTTTTGAAATGTTCTCCAAAAAACAATATGCTCTTCTTTATGACAACTACTCAAATGGAAGGATGGAAACCTAAGTAGATGGAAGTATGACATCACAAGCCCACCTAAGGTGAGCCTACAATGAAAGTGAATTGAATTGCTAGCCCTAATAGCCCCTAATAAAAAGGGTAGTCATCCTACAAAAAATTACATGCAATGATTAAGATGACAAGCCCCTAGCACCCCAACTACATTGTCGGGGCAACAACCTCCGTAAAGTCAAGACCTATCCCACCTTTAAAAATGGGAAGAGAAGCTTGTCAATGAACTAAGGGAGCTTTTTAACATTCCAAAAAACCTAGCCTTCAAAGTTTCCCAAATACATGAATGATGGTTGAATAAAAGGAGGCTTAATTGGCGCTAAAAATTTGAAAATAGGGGGAAGGAATGAAGAAAGTAATAAGGCCTTTGGATGAAACAATGAATGAGAATCTTAAATGCCACCTACACATCGCTAAACTTTAAAACAACATCTATGTGTCAAACATCATCATCCAAAACATCCTAAAGAAAAGAAGATGTGAAGGAAAAGGATACCAAAGGAACACCTAAAACTCTAATGCCTCCAACAAAGGTATAGAAACTTGAAGGAGGCTAAAACCTTGAAGGCAACTTTAAAGGAAACTAAACAATATACTTGTAAAGCTAAATTGCAAGGCCTATCAAATCTAACTAGCAAAAAAAATTATAAAAAACATGATATACAATTGAAGCAAGCCCAATGATGTGAATGTCATCTACAAAAAAAGGAAATAAACAAGATGGGAGATGGCTAGGTAAGTTATAAAGGGCATAAAAATGAATTAGAACAAAAAGAGGACCACCTAAAGGATGCCACTAACGAATGCCAATGGAAAACTAATAACATATAAATCGCCCTGAAAATAGTGGTGATTAAATAAAAGGAGCTTCGGGGCACAATAGGAATGAATGAAAAGTATGAACTAAAACAACTACCCACCTACAACACATAACTCTTAAAATATAACCCTATGGGAAACAATGTTGAAAGCATTTGCAATGTCTACCTACAACACCACCTAATCAAAGTGAAAATTTAAGACTACTTGAATACCATGCACCATTGCCTCATAACCTCCCCCAACTATAACCCCAAACTAGGGGCGAACCGAATAGTCATGCATCGTAAAATTAAAAACAAAGGGTCCTATTCACCAATTGATATTAAACTTTGCCTACAACCAGTCGAATACCACCAAAAGGTTTGGTCAAAGCTAATAGTCTCATAACACCAAGGGCCTAGACTATACTTCTGAAAATATGCCTTGTAACAACATAAGAACAAACTAAAAATAATTGGGAAAAATCGTTAATTGAATCCTTTGTGTCAAATGAATCCCGAAGGAGTTTGAATACCATGCTTGAAGGCCCCTAAGTTGAAAGGTGAATCAAATGGATGAATGTCATCCTAAACATGTCTAAAGAAAAATCAAACTTTAGTTCTAGCTAAAACTCCATCAAAGAATTTGAACATGGCAAAAATGAATCTAGAAGATGAAAAGCCCATAAAGAAGCAATGGTCTTTGAAAAGGCTGGAGTTGGGGCCAAGGGGGCAAAGGCCCTTGTAGCATGAACATATTCCCCTACTCACCCTATAACTAGACTTTGACAAAAATAATGGGGCCCCGAATGGGAAGAAAAGGATGGGGCCTCCAAAAGAAAGGCACCATTTGAAAAAGGGGGGACCAAAGGTAAAATAGCCATTAAGGCCGATGTGTGCAACAAATGCTCCATCTAAAGTTTTTCCCAATTGTCAAAATGAAACTTTTATAACCAAATCTTACTCTCCCTATGTTCAGCCTTCCCCCCTAAATAAGTAAGGGAAAATACCATTAGCGAAAAAATATAAAAAGATGCCATGTAACAACATTGTTTGGGTCTTGCACAATGCATCTAAAGGGAGTTTGAAAGCCAGCTGCACCTTTTGCCTTAAAACAATATATTGGGATGTGTGAATACAATTGAAACCTAAAGAACCCCAACAAAAAGGCTTTAAAGGGATCCAAATTTGATATCCACACCCAAGTTACTAAAAGGGGGCAAGGGGCTTGGAGGGATGGGGTGCACCATCATTGCCACTTGAAAAACTAACCTAAAAAACTTAACACCACCTTGGATGGCAAGTCAAACCAAGACATGTAAATAATGCACCACAACCAGAACATGGGGTATCGAGCTAAACAGGGGCTTGACTCATAGTTCCAACATGCAATGAAGGTTATGGTCGACCAATAGGCTCAAGACACCTTACCAAATGGGATAAGATTAAAATAGAAATCATAATGATACAAAAGAAAGATTTAGGAAAGGTCAAAACTATAAAATGAGGCCCCTATGGAAAAGTAATAGGCCACAGGGCTTCTATTAGGGGCATGGGTGGGAGAAAAGAACTAGGGGACACATCTCTTTAAAGGGAGGAGCCTCCATTAGATAAACTGACACCCATACACCACAAGCTAAGAAAAGAAGAAGACCCAAAAACACTTTCCACACAAGGGCAAACCATCAAATGAAAAATTGAAAGGAATTCCTCATCCCACATCCCTAAACAACCTCCAAAATGTAGGCCTCCAACACCACAAAAATATGTGAACAACCAAATGATGGTGTTTTATGACATTATGCCAATATTTTTAAATGTTTCATTGACACTCCTACATGTTTTGGTGACATTCCTAAATGTTCCACCAACATTCTTCCATGCTCCACCAACATTCTTAAAAAATCCATAAACATTTCATGACATTTTACGATGCATTCAAAAGCCCTACCTAGTTTTAATCACCAACATTAAGCCCTTCTCCCTTAAGACCTCAAAACCAAAGAACCCTAAGTACGACCTTAAACCTTTAAGACCTCCAAATAGAAATTCCCCAAGTAGAGCCTTAAACCTTTAGGACCTCCAAAATGAAAACCCCCAAATAGGACCTTTAATCCAATAAGGCTTCAAAATTCAAAATTTCAAAATTTCAAGCCCACAACCCCCAAATATGGCCTCTTCTCCTTGGAACCTCAAAACCTTCAAGCTTGAAAGAAGTCCCCAAATCTATGGTCCTTCATGATTGCTCAAAGCCTCAAAATTCCAAGACTTTTTCATTCTCCAATAATTTTGTAGAATATCAAGAAAATTAGGGAAGTTTTTCTAATTCTTTGGAAATAGCTCTTTTTCATCTTTGACACCTGCAACAAGCAACGCTACAACATCGTCATAACCAGTGGAGCCACCTTTGCTTGTGAGTAAAGAAAATGCCAAACCATTTGCATTGTTGCACAAAATTCCCATGTTCCATATGCAATCCCACTAAACTTGTCAAACATTTTACAACTTGGGCTAAGGTTGTTCATAGTGTGCAATGCAAGTTATGCTTGAAACTTAAGTACACACAAATAAGCTCTTTTCTACAATTTAAATCAAAATGTTAGCTAATTCAATGTTTCAATTTCTAGCCTCAAAATGTTGTTTCTAAAAGAAGGACTTGGGAAAAAAGGAGTTACTCCTTGTCACCATTGCTTGCCATGGTTAGTTTCTTGACACACGCACCATTACAATACCCCTTGTGGTTACTACTTTCAATTAACTACCCATATTTTTATTTTATTTTTCTTTTCTACCATTGTTTTTCCTCTTACCACTACTAGCACCATCACCCCAAAGGTATGAAATAGCCTTTATATATATTAATAGGTGTAAACCAATGTTAGCTAGGTAGGAACTTGTGGATCCAAATCTGGATATTCAAAATCTACCCAAAATCAAACCGAATATTTTCACCAAGGTGGAACTAGAATTAAGAGGTGGGGATTAGGTTCTAGAACTTAGGTGGAATCGACCCCCAATTCTGGATTTCCTTATGATTGAAACCAGACCAAAGGTCTAATTATTAAATACCAATTTAACCATAACCAAACCAAATATTTTTCTAAAATCCCAATTTTGGTGCCAAATTAAAGATTAAAGGTTTTTAATTTCTTTTGTGATGTGGTTTAAGGTTTTGCTTCTTTTGTTGTTTTTTCTTATTTTTTTACCATTGCCATCCTTTTCTGTTCTTTCATGTTATTCAACAAAAAACTTCATGTTAAAGTTCTTCTTGCAAGTTTTTTCAACATGTGACAATCTTTTTCCTCCTAAGTACATTGTTTTTTGGCTCTTGTTTTTTAAATGTTCCTACTCCTAATGCTCTTGTGACAATTGTCATGTTCTTTGTTCTTTGAATTGACTTTCTTGATGTTCAAGTACTCTTGGTGTTTTGGCAATGGTGCTTGTGTTCCTAATGTTCTTGTTTTTGGTGTTCTCACAATGGTCATTATGTAATTTTTTTATATTCTTATGGTGCTTTTGTGATGGTTGTTGTGGTTTTGATGCTCCTAATGGTGCTCTTACAATGGTCATCATATTCTTGATGTTTTTATTCTTGTTGTTTTCATGATGGTTGTCATGGTCTTGAGGATCTTGCTTTTAGTGCTCTTGCAATGGTTGTTTTGTTCTTGATGTTCCTACCCCCAATGCTCTCATTATGGTTATCATTTTCTTGATGGTCCTTTTCCTAGTCATCATGTTCTTAGTGCACTTTCTTTTGCTCTTGGTCATCATGTTCTTAATGGTCTTACTCTTATTGTTCTAGTAGTGGTCATTGTGTTTTTGATGCTTTAACTCCTAGTGCTCTTGCAATGGTCATCATGTTTTTTTATGTTCATATTCCTACTTCTCTAGTGATGGTCATCGTGTTCTTGATGTTCTTGCACATGGTCATCATGTTCTTGATGTTTTTACTCTTGGTGCTTTTGTGATGGTTTTCATGTTCTTAATGTTCTTGCTCCTACTCATTGTGTTCATGATTTTTTACTCTTGGTGTGTTTGCATTGGTTGTCATGTTTGTGATGGTCATGTTCTTAGTCATCATGTTCCTAATGTTTTTGTTCCTAAGTGTCATGTTTATGATGTTCTTGCTATTGGTGCTTCGGCAATGGCCATCATGTTCCTAATTTTCTCACTCTTAGTGCTCTAGCAATGGTCATCATGTTCTTAATGTTCTAGCTCATCATTGTCATATTTATAATGTTCCTGTTTTTCATGTTTTAGTGATGGTCATCGCATTCTTAATGTTCTTGCTCTTAGTGGGATTTTTGACTATTAACCCTTAAATTATTGCTCATTCTTTAGCATGTTGGAGTTTATGGAATGTTTATGGGAGATTCCAACATATGTGATTTTTCCCATTGTGCTTGGATTGGAAACAAAATGTTGTGGGTCTAGTTTTAAATCTAAAGTTCATCCATAAAAAATATAAAAAGTTGAAAATACATCAACCATTAACCTAAATGATCAATGGGTTTTGTTGGCAAAACAAAAAGGTTATTAGAAAGTTAAAAGCCACATTGCGACATTTTGGGCTTTTTATGCACCCATGGTGTCCTTTTCTCCTAAGGTGAATTCAACTTCCAATTCAACTTCATAAGAGTTATTAAAGTGTGTTATCCATTATCTAGTTCTTTTGCTTGCAAATCAAAAGAAAGGTTTGATGGGTCTAATCAAGCTATAAGGAACCACATGTGCCCCCTTAGACTAGTGTTTTTTTGTTGTTTCTTTCAAAAATATTTTGAGAATGTTTTTAATATGTCTTCAAAAAAACATTTTAAATCCTTAACGTTTTTTTGATATTATAATGTTAAGGTGTATATTAAAAATCCAAAAATATGTCATAAATGTTTTTTTGAAATTGTTCTTTTAGTGTTAAACTATTCTTAAACAGTGGTTACAAGTCTTTAAAAATGTAAATTACATATTTTTTTACTCATTAGATTGATTCCGAATTTTATGATATTTACATAATTTATTCACAATAAAATTCTATAAATAATTTTTTTTTTTACAATCCAAAATTCAAAAAATTAAACAATTGTTACAACTGCTAATGGTACATGTTAATATGACTACACCTTAATAACATACATGACTACTAATGGGATTTCCTCCCTTCGAAAGCATTTGGAAACTATTCATCAATAAATTTGGGCTAAATGGAATGAATAAGAAAAAACCTAAAAGTAACAAGAGTTGGGTTTAAAAAAGAAAGGTGGGCTACCAAGGAGATGTTGGCCTAACCCCTTACACTACTTTTACCTTTTTTAGTAGTTTTCTTCCTTAGTAATGATGATACTCATTAAAAAAAATTTGAAGAAAATCTTATTTTGTTCATTATTAAGGAACTTGTGCTTTTATCATTTGTTGAGGTGCTTTCTTTTAAAAGATTTATATTGAGGCAAAATCTTCAACTAACTTTTCCATTAAGGAAAAAGTTTTAAATTGATATTTTGTTTAGGATTACCAAGCAAACAAATGAATTGTTTATATCTCCAACCCTTGAATCGTGTACTACATGCACATTGCATATTTTGATCTTTGGATGTCAATGGGTTTAGGTTTGATACATTTGCTTTTATTGTTCATTTCTTGAATGATAAATGCAAGCCTTGTCATGTAATTATCAATTTTTTTGAAACTTCAAACACATCTAGAAATGCCATGGCATTGCAAGTGAATGATGTGTTTACAAAACATGCACTTAATGCTCGTGTTTTTGTATATGTCAAAAATGAAAAAAATAACTTTTCCACCATGACTTTTGCATTAACATTTTTTTTCCCTTGTGAGGTTTTGGGATTGTTGGGGCTATGCAATGTCCAAATGTTGTCAATATCCCACAAATGACTCCAAGTTATGTGAACTAGGTTGACTTCAATCTCAATTAGAAAAGAATAATTAATTTTGCAGAAAACCATCGCTTGGACTAGAAAAAATGTTAAGGGACAGCAAGCATGCAAACTTATGGGGGTGCCTCCACAAAAACTCAAGGTTCTTATGAAAATCACTATGTTTCAATAGTTGTTACATTCTAGGAAACTTTTGAGTTTAAACATGTTATTACTCCTTGTTATGGAAAGCAATAATCATTGGTATTGCAAGGTTGTGTGCCTAGTTCCCAAGTTTGGGCAATAGCCCAAGTTGTTGCTAATACCCTATGGCCTATGGTTCAACAATGTTTGTTAAACCAAATTTGAAGATATTAGTTCCTTTCAAATGCCCTTGCTATTGCCATATCACTTATATGTCAGTTTCTAGTCAATTGTTTGGAACTTGATTCTAATGAAACCCAAAATTTTGATGGGGGGATTCAAGTCTTTCAACAAAACATGCAAAAATAAGTGGTATAAGTCTTAAACCCTTTTATTTCATTTAATACGATTTCTTTTTAAATGAAGGCCAAAACTCACAACATGTTATGCATGATGCGAAACCACTACTACAAGGGCCTGGGGCTAATCATTCAATTTGTTGGCAAGGAGAGAACATTAGAAATTGCTAATGGGTATGACCACAAGGTATTGCTTCCACTTTTTATTTCTACATACAACTTTCCAAACCCAAGTGATGCAAGTGTTTGAGCTGTAAATTGTGCATCTTATAATGTTAGAACAAAGGGGCAACAAATCCAATAAAAACTAATGGTTGGAACCATCACACAAAAGATAAAAAGGAAGGCCAAAAAAGGCAAAAAAATGTTCAATGCGTAGGAAACAAAGAAAGGAGAGAACTAATCCCTCTCATGGTAGGAAACTATTTCACCCACATCCCTTCTAATGTTGTTTGCATGCAAATCGTGAGACTTTAATCTAGTAATAAGAGGTCTAGAACAAGCATTTTTCACCAACATAATTTTCCTCTCTATAACAAATGTTAAAGCACATTGAAAAGTAATAATACTAACGTGCTGCTTGAAAAATTGAATGCAAAAAGTCAAGGATAAATGACCTCTCAATCGTCTATCATGGAAAAAAGGAGCACATTCCTTGATGAAATGATCCATATCACGCCCTGGTGTGCTATGCACCTCCATGATCATTAGAATAAAGTGGTGCCCTTCATGAAACCTTTTATACTTGTAGATTTTAACAATGGTACTAAATTTCACAACTACACTTTTTGGTCAACTAGTGACACTTGTAGCCATTGTCTCCCTTGTTGAGTCAATACCCACCACATTAACAACAAAGACTTAGTCTTCATGAATCACGTAAAAATCGACTCATAATGAATTTCATGACATAAGGGCATACCACTATTCTTTCCATATAGCATGCCCATTTTTTCGAGCAAAATCATACATGACGTTTCTAAGGGCGTGATGGGTGGCTATCTATTAACCTTTGAAACAAAAAACATGTTAGATGCATGCCAGACGTGTCTAACTAATGTCCACACTCACATGTGAAAAGATTAAGTGTCGAAGGCTTGAAACAAAAATGCAACACTAAAATGAAAGTAGAGTGTGCGATGTGGAACAAATATATAAATGGCTCAACAATCAACCATAGTTTCACCCCCTTGCCCAAACAATAATGAATGCGAGCTTTGGATGTTAAGGAAATGGAATCATCTTCCAAAATAGACCTAAAGGATGTGTTGTGATGGATGTCCATCAAAGATGCTTGTAAACTTCAGGCATCAATAATTGTTAAACTCTCAAAAAAAAAGTGCAGTTCTTTAACTTCAAGAGGAAGGCTATTTCAAATTACACGAAGGCATGATTAAAAGAGGTGTGGGCCCCCCTCAACTTGAAAAACATACTCTTCCAAAATTGGTTTATCAAAAATACGAAATTTGAAACACAAATATGGAACCACCAAAACCCAATTCCCTAGAAAATTAGATGGGGCATAATCCTCCATAGAAAAGACCTACACCAACAAAAAAGATCAGTAGTCGGGCATGATACCACATTAAGGGGTGCTGAGTAGACTCCCATGACCTTAAACCCACAATGTCCCCACATACAAAACCCTTAACTTGGGGAACCTTAAATTCTCCTATCAAAATTCACCAATAGAGGCAAAAAGGAATAAAGAAGTATTGTCTAAACAAAATAAGAAAGTCAACGAGTGACACATGAAGACAAAATGCCCAATGCAACTTGTGTATCTTCGAAGATAAAAAGATTATCGACATTTGCCACATCCTAAAATAAAGCTTCATCCAAAAAATGCATGATAAAGTCTTGAGAACCCACTGGCACACACAAAATGCGTAAACCATCTGTGACCAAAGTGTAGTTTTAAGTAATCTCTATGCCTAAAGAAATCCCTGATGGGTTCCAAAGTTTGCACTTTGATAACTTGATCTACCTTAAGCCCAACTAGAGCTAATTGGGTCGAAAGGTGGTCATAAGTAGGGCTAATCTTGGTCATAGGGCCCATGATGTGTGTATTGTTCGTTAGGGATGGAAATACACAGCTAAAGGGTCGTGTAATGATCTCTAAGAGTGTTTGATAATGGGTTAGAGCAATTAAAGGACTTCCTAGGGGGTCACCTTACCTTGTGTTTGAAGAAGACTCAATAACGGTGACTCCCTCCTCATGCTGCCCATGATAGTAGTAAATAGAAAAATAAGCACCATAAAACAACCTAGTAATGGGGACAATGTTTGCTAAGGGTCCCCCAATATTTCACAATTCTTTAAAAATAACAACTCAAAAAACATTATAAAAAAAAATTTCGACATCAACTTGCATCACGACTCAATCAAGGTGTAGGTCAAAAAGGGCTTTGATGTCAAAAGGAATGGTCTCACAACCTTCAAGGATTGGTACTCCAAACTAATGGGGGTGATAGGTGCTATTGAAATGGCCTTCAAAACTATAAGACAATGGGGCGATTAATAAATCAAAAAAATGTTTCGCTTACAACAAATAAACGAAAACTTCCAATGTCCTTTGCCATTGCCAACAATCAGTTAGCCCCCGACACTGAAGCCACCGACCTAAGGATATCACCTTGGGCAACCCCAACAACAACCTAGAATAATTTTGAAAACCTTGAGGATGGGTCCTATGGTATGAAGCATCTTAAAAGATGTTCATAAACCATCCCATATAGCCCACTTGAAAGCAAATGAAGAGTAATGGCTAAAACTTGCACAAACAAAATCCTATTTAGGATAAAGGGGTGTTTAGGTTGAAAGTCAAAAGTAAAGGGAGGGACATGGCCTAAGGGAAGGGGGTGCAACTAATATAGAGTTACAATGATGTCCTTTAAGGGAATAGCTAGCATCATGGGTTGAAAAGCTCTAGTAACACGATTGTACTCTCCGATTTTACCCAAAGTTAGACACCGGTGAAAATGAATGGTCAAAGAATCATCCAATGAAGGGTGGGAACGAGGAGCACATGAGGCACGAAAGCATTCCTAGAAAGAAAACCGGTTACCCGCCATAAACTTCTTAAGGCGGGTAAAAACTTTTTGCTGACTTAAATGACTTCCTCAAGTATAGCGTAAAACAATAACAAGGCAACAAGAGGAAAAGGAATCATGTTAATTCGTCCATCAAATTTCGAGCAATTCAGTCAAAGGGTAAATGAAAAAGCCTACTTGACTTTGAAGTTAAATTAAACCCAAAAGCCAATTTCAAAAAGCAAGGGGGATAAAACCAGGGTGTAACATAGGAGGGGAGGACACTTGCAAAAACGAAGCAACTTGGATAGCTTGGGAGACAAGGCTAACATGAAGGTGAACACTCTTGACATGCATCGAAAGGTCATCTGAAATGTAAAAGCCAAAGCAATGTGAACAAGGGGCATCTTGAATTGACGGAGGACGCAAAGAAGTAGCCATACAAAACAAAAAGGTTACACCCAAAACACTAGCACACAAAAGCCCAAGCAAGCCCTTGAAAAAACAAAACCCCACGAGTCTCTATGATCTTAGAGAGATTAATAAGGAAATGGTTTGATGGGTGGTGGAAAAACAATTGAATTTCAAGGTCAAGAAAGTTATAGAAAAAAAGGCCAATTATCCACTAGAATGCTAGAAAGTGCATGGAGTATAATTTCTATATGTTGGGTTTGTAGCCTAACAAATTCTAGGGATTGTTGGCTTCTAGATTGAAATAAGGAAAGATTTTAGCATTGCAAGTATTTGCAGAAACTTTTGATGCTTTTGGTTGGGCATAGAGAATATTTAGATACTTATAAACATTTATAAAAATTGACCAAATGATGCCCATGTTGGTAGCTTGAGGTCCATGAAATGATTCATAGAAATGGAAGAAGCCTTAATGGAAGAAAATGAAAATGTGATTGAAAAGATTAGGCCTTTTTGAATTGGAGGAAAGTAGTAATAATAGGCTTTAGGTAAGTTTTGAAGTTTCTTGCATTATGTGGAATTCCTTTTCCTCTTTTTTTTGTTGGGTTTTGTTTAATTTAAGGTACGGTGCTAAATTTTTGTTTTTTCTTTGTTGTAGATTTTTGGGCAATGGAGCAATGGAAATTGGCGCTTCTAAATTCTAAACCCTAAACCTAAGAAATGATGAACCCTTAACAAGGACTAGCATTCATGTCTGGGGTTTCATTTTTTATTGCCACTTTGATTTGGGTTTTTCTTGTAGCTTGATTTAGGCTTCTTATGGTTTGAAATTTGGGGGTGAATTAAGGTTTTTTGGGGGTCTGAAATAGTTCTGAATTGGAGTCTGAAATAAGGTTTGGGGGTGGGGGGTTTGGAATGGGGTTTTTATGAGTCTAAAATCAGGGTATTTTGGGGGCTAGATTATGGTTTTTTGGGTGGGTCTGAAATAGGGTTTTTAAGGGACTAGAATAGGGTTTTTTGGGGGCTGGATGATCATTTTTTGGGGAGTCTGAAAAAGGTTTTTTAACATCTGAAACAAGTTTTTTGGGGGCTGAAGTAAAGGTTTTATGAGGGTTTAATGAAGGTTTTTTTGGGGAGTCTACAATAAGGTTTTTGGGGCTTGATGTAAGGTTTTTGGCAGGTTGAAGTAAGGTTTTTTGGGATTTAAAATAGAGCATAATTGAGGGTCTTCAAGGGTTGCAAGAAGCCTTTCAAGGTGATGGTTACAACTTTGGAAGCTCAAGACATGGAACCCATATGGTAATGACAAGAAAAAAGGTTCTGATTTTCTAAGACATTCAAGCTAAATTTAGGGTTATCAAATAGGCTAGTTTGTACTAGTTGGGGATTTTAAAACACTTTAATAAAAAAAATTCCTTGAAATAATTTTTAGTTGAATTGTCCATTCTTTTTTCCTTTAAAAAAAAAAATCCGTTTTTTTTTTTTTTTTTTTTTTTTTTTTTTTTTTTTTTGGTGGATTGTCCATTTTGATATTTTGGGTGTTGGAACCAGAAATGGAGGTTATTCGAAACCAATGATTATTGAACTAAAAACTGAAACCGATTTAACTTGAAAATAACCAAAAAACCAAAATCAGAACTGCTCCCCATCCAAGGTTGTCAAATTCCGGGGTTGTCAAACTACATTCTGTAATGTGAAGGAAAAGGTAAATGGGCAGGGCTGGTGTGTGGTAATGTTATTGTAGTTAGTGGTCACATCATTTGTAATTTTTCACTTTGTTGTTGGCCTTGGCTACCATGGTAAGGATATTGTGTTTAGATTCATTATAGAGTATAGTAGCTTAAGGGATTTTGGCCCCTAGGTAATATGTCTATTTTTATATGATGATTTTTGAAAGATGATATTTTGGCTTGTGTTGAAAGTTGAGATTAGTTATAATAGAGTTATAATATCTCAAAGGATTTTTTGAAGATTAGGTATATTTTTGCGTGGTGAAATATTTGAGTAACTTCCATAATTCTTCTTTTTTGCCTTAAGATACTTTTTAATGTAAATGGCAAGGCCACGGTGTGACTGGCACACCCCTTGTTGGTTTGGGTGTTCTCCTGCTAGTTTTACATAATTGTCTTGTGCTAATTTTAATGTTGTGTGCAACATGATAACCACATTGGGAATTTTATGTCTCCCCTTTGTGTGTTACCATACAATGTATGATTCCAAACAAAAATAAGTGTGAACTTCATCTCCCATGCATGAATGTTGTGTAGGACAACATAGTGTTAAATCATCATCCATTTAGAAGGCTACCCAAAGGAATTAAAAATTGCAATATGAAAAGTAAACTCAAAACTTGACACATACATACTCACACCATGTAAAAATTCCAGTCACCACCTCACAGGAACTGAAATTGCTTTGCAACACAATTACAACATGACACGAATACCAGGCAAATTGGTATTGAGCTTGTGTACCCTAAAAGCAATTCTCCCCACCAGACACAACACGATATTCGTAAAGTTTCTATATTGAAAAAAACCCTCTTTTTAACCCAACCACTTGGGGCTACTACTACCACCTCTTTTGAATACTTTTTCAAGAGACCCTTTTGTCACGCAAAAGATTTGTCCGCATAGTGTGTATCATAACATCTCAATGTATGCACAAGGTGAAGGCGAACCAGCCTTTGTTTTTTTTTTTCTTTTTTGTTGGGCGTGAAAAATTTGTCAAAAGGTGACACAATTATCTGAAAATTGGAATACTCTCTAGTAAATTCCCCTTTTTTTTTCCTTTTAAAGTTTGCTTTTAAAATGACAGAAAACTGTTTTTTTTTCTTGGGGAGCGTGTTGCCACATTTATTTCTACCAGCTACAATTTTAAGAGTTCTCTAAGTCGAAAGTGGCCTAGGGATGCTCATCACCCCGGCTCCATCTGGAAATTGTTTTGGAAAAAAACACTGAGAAGAATCTCATTGTAATACAGCTCAACAACAAGTGAAAACATCTTGACACATTTTTTAAGTTATTCATGAAAGAATGGGAACTTACCTAGTGTCAATCAAGAGCCTCAATTTTCTCATAACTATAAAATGAGTGAAGCTTAGGAGTAGATTAAAATTTAAGACTAAAAATATTTTTATACATTGACATTATTAAATGGGAGTTGAAACTCCCCCTTTTTCTTCCCCCTTAATTGTCGATGGTAAATTAATCTGAAACACAATTTTAGTAAAATTTGGTCACTTTAACATGCAACTAACATTGAAGGGTGAAAAAGGATTTCAAGATGAAAAAAGGGCTCAAAAGCTTGTCGTTATTTTAAGAATAATTTCATTGATCCTTGCTGGGCAAGGACATGTTACATGCACATGATTTCATGAGTCAAGAATCCCAAATTAATAATAACTTCCATCTAATCTCATTCATTACAAGGGTATCATTCTTTGCTCTCTCTCTCTCTAGGGTTGCAATGCAACTCAAACCTTTTCTTCAAAAGGCCGGGAATCATCTAAAGTATGACCTCCAAATGTGTACCTTGTCTAGTTCTCTTTCATTTTGTAGGCTTTGTTTGTTTACAACCAAATTGTGATAATTCAAGACATGGCAAAGTGAATGCAAAGGAATCTATTGGTGGGGTTATGAATTGAAAGGGCCCTAAATTGCCAATTTTTTAATGGATCAAAAAGATGGTATAAGAAAATGAAGAATACCAACAAAGACAAGAGACCAAGGAATAAAGGGGTCCTATTGATTCCAAAGGTAAGAAGCAAAGGAAAAATAAAACTTTCTTTAGCCTCTTTCTTTGCATAGGTACTTGGGCTTGTGTGAATAAAGCTTGGGACACAAGGACCCAAAACCACCATTTGTCAACCCACCTTCATTAAACAAATGGGTTTCCATAACTTCCCAAACTCTATGCAAACTCAAGTTTAGGTCCAAGCAAACCCAAAAAAATGTGCGGGGAGCACCTTGTTGAGATTGTTTGTGCTAATGATTTTGAGTGAAGTTTGCCTTCCTTTTCCAAAAGAATGGATACCAGAATGGCCTGAGCCTTTGGCTCAATTGAATGAATTGTGGAAGACAAAATGGTACATTCTTCTTCAACCTTGGTCTGAAATTCAATTTACACTAAAAATTGGATTTTGAAAAAAATTGTATTCCATTTCCAATGAAAAAAATAACTCAAAATTCAATATCTCCCAGGTCTTAAGTCTAAAATTTATGAAATCACATCAATAAAAATCTTTCACTCATGAAGTGCTTTCCAACAAGATCAAAAGTGCACCCCAATTTCCCTTTAAAAAAATTCTTTTGATTTTATTGAATTTTCAATAACACAATTGTTCACTATTCAATAACTCTTGGACAACAAGTCCAAAACATTATGAAATCACCTTGGTGCAACCCTACTCATTGAGGTTTTTTTCTAACACTACCAAGTGCATGACAAGGGCTGCCACGGTTTGAGAGATCTCAATTGTGACAGACAATTCAAACAAACAACCTTCCTTAATAGATAGATATGTGTGTTGAAGGTAACTGAAGCTGATTTTCCAGGCACAAATGCCATCTCCTTTCCAAAAGAAGTAAGGGCATACCCTTTGCATCTTAGCATAAGATGCAAAAGGGTAGTAAAGTTTTGACTTCAATGTGAGGTTGTATTGTTCAAGGACAAGGCAAAGGTAAGGGCCCCCTCCTCTTCAATTCCAATTTTTGATGCTTGGAGTCACCCATGTACTCTCACCAACACCTATGCACTTTTTTTGTGCTTTTTTCTAAATTTTTTTAAGGTGACATCCATTCCAAAAGTCAAGTATCCAATTGCGTTGTCGAATACCAATCATGTTGTCCCCAATGAGCTTAAAACCCACAACCACTTTGTGAAGGGGTAAATGCAAGTGATTCTTTGGTTGGATTTTACACATCATATACAAATGAGATAAAAATATAATATATTTTTAGTCACATGTATTATCATGCCATGATCAATCCTTTGGGTCCATTGGTTAGTGTCCTATGTAAAATATGAGGAGTAGCAATTTTGGCACTTCACAACATCATTAAGTTAAACTAGTGTAGCCTATGCAAATGGCTCAAGTGTGAATTGGTTACCCAAATTCAATTTTCCTTCCAAAATCATTTTTTTATTTTAATTGAATTTTCAATGAAAAAACTATTCAATATTCAATAACTTCTCAACCATAGCTTGAAACATTATGAAACCAACTCGATGCACCTTTACTCATCAAGGGCTTTCCAATGGTACCAAAAGTGTGGCAAGAGCAACCATGGTTTGGGAGATCTCAACATGATAAACAAAATAAACAAATTATTTTCCTTCATAAATAGATTTATTTTATTTTTTTTGGTTGGTTCTACTTGCCTTGGGTGAACCAACACTTACACACTTGTGCTACGGTAAAGAAACCTTAGCAAAATTTGGGTTGCTTCTAAACAATATTATTATTTAATATGTAGACTAAAAGTATATTCTCATCATTCAAATTTACATTTCTTGGATTAAATATAGCCTTTAGTAACATCTCCACAACAACACTCTATGGAGAAAATTCAATTCAATTTTGACTGCGCAAAGAAGGCATTAGCTATGCATGGTTGGACCCATCCACATTGACATAGTTATATGAAGCTACAAAATCTTTTATGCATTTAAGGTTTGCTACACATGTGCCCAATGCTCCCCATGGGTGCCTTAAGAAAACAAGCATGGCAAATTTCCAAAACAAGACCTTTCCAATTGCAAGTATAGATTTTTTTTCAAACATTGTTTGCAAGCAACTACAGTTTTATTTACATGAAAACATATTGTTGCTTCATGCAAGAAAGCTTCATGAACACCATTTGCAACAAAGTACTAGTTTTCAATGAACAAATTATTATCAATATTCAATATATGCACAAAAAAGTAAACAAACAACAAAACAAAACCTCCCATTTGTTGAATAGTCTTTACCATGGCTCATATATACAAGATGCATTGCATACAAGGTGCATGTGAAGCACATTTCTCCTTTTTCTTAGTTACTTCATGAGATAATCATGGCAAATGCAAATGATATGTACAAAAGGAAATTCACCTAAAATCTTGGGTAAATGCATTATACAAGTATCCAAGTCCAAAGGTTTGGCTTTATGTTATATTTCTTGAAACAATGGAAAAAGGATGTTAAAAGATACGTTACAACTAATGCATTAATTAGGATATATGTTAAATAATTACTAGTTAAAATATTGATTAGATTTTTAGTTTTAGTTCAAATTGAAATATTCAGTACACACACATATTCTTTTTTTTTAATCTTAATATTTTTTGATACTTTTTTTTTGGGTTATAAATAATATTTTTTTTTTTCTAAAGTAAATTATTTGTTGTTTTGATTATATTAATATATATGTTAACAAATGCTAATAGGTCAAATCATGGTAAAAGGAGCCAACGATACCCTCTTAAGTCATTGTGACTAATCTTAACAAATTAATGTGACAACATAGAATTGGTCAAAGTCTTGAGACAATGTTGAACAACAATGTTTAAATAATGTTTTTACATTGCTGTGCAATGTTAAATAACAATGAGTTTTGAATTTTAAATGTGTTGAAAATTTATTTATATTCATTGGATTATTTTCGAACTTATTTAAATGTTCAATCAATATTTTAAAAGGTTGTATCACAAATATAACACATGTTTTCAACCTTAATTTGATACATTACACTTGCAAACATGTCAAGTAAGCATTGTTGGTTCCTTTTATCATGATTTGACCCTAACTTAGATAGCAAGTACATGTTAACATGTGTTAGTACTTGTTTGAATAGTGGCAACAAGATAAAGAAGAAATTTAAAAATATTTTATCAAGAGCCTCAATTGTGATGATGGCAAGCAAACACCATCAATGAACCTAACTACAAAGGGTCAAACAAAAAAAATAACAAGATTCTTCTTCATGTGTAAAATTGATACCACTTCACAAGCTTCTTTTTACAATAGTGCAACACATCAACATGGCACACATTGGTTGTTGCATGCTCATTTATATCTTTTATCGAACACAAAAGTCTAAGAAAAGTTGTGAAGCTTGTTTCTTCACAACACAATTCTAAATTTGATAAAAAGATAACAATTATGGTCAAGATGAAAATATTTCTCAAAACATTCTTCAAAATGTGAAATCACATGCAATCATCATCATAAATTGAATATTGTAAAAGCCAATTTAAAATACCATATCACCCCCCTCCTTTTTGTGCTTAAGGGATTTTTTATCTAAATTTGACATATTTTATTCCATGACAAAATATTGATGGCATTATTTCAAAACCATGTTATTTATGCCCTTAAAATTGTGACTAAAATGATTAAGATGACTACATTACTTGTCTAAAATGACTCAAAGAAACAAATTTTGTCCATTTTGCAGCCCTCAAAAGTTAGTATGTCCAATATGATGAAACTAACTTTTTTTTTTAATCAACACTTACACATGGCATGTCTGGTGTTTATATGGAATAGGTGCATACAATATAACAACTCATATAAGTCATTCCAAATGCAATGTGGCATGTGAGATTTGACATTTGTTAGATTTAAATATTTTTTAATGTAACTTAAAATATATGACGTGCTTAGTTGGCATGTAGGTGTACAACCAACCTAGGCCACCCTTATAGTCATGTATGCATGTGTAAGTTGTAAGTAGATATGTAAATAATAAGTGGGCAAGTTGTGGGGAGGTAGGTATATTGAAATACTAACCATTTATCAACTTACAATAAATCTACATATTACCTATTTTCCTACCTACCTATGTAAATAAATAGTGTAAAAGATGTAAAATAAACATATTCCTATAACAATATGTTGCCAAATTTTCACACTTTCAAAATTATGGTGTGATACATCAGTTAAGGACTTGGTTTCTTGTCATCAAGGTGAAAGGTTCAACTCCTGATACTTGCAATCTATAAAATGGCTAGGCTAGCTAGGTAAGGAAGATAGGTTAAGGGAAGCTAGGTATAGCTAGGCTATGTTTAGAAGAAAATCATAGATTAGCAATTATATTTACAATTAATTACTAGTGACATTCACAATTAAATTTGGCTTATAGTTGTGAATGGCAAATTGTAACCAATCATTAGTTGTAAATGACACTACATTATTTTGTACATTACTATATAAATTCATCCAATGTTGTATATAATATATGGTAGTTGCCCTTGTAACTACTTGATAATTATTTTGGTGGTCATTTTTGCAATTTATGTGTGCAAATCATCAATGGATAGGTGACAACAAATTCCAACCTCTACCTCCCTATCTACTTTAACAACTTAAATTATGCTACCTATCTACTTAAAGCATACATGACATCTAGGTTTGATCTAAAGCTAGGTATAGCCTATGCGGGACGTAGTCCATTGGCTTAAGGCTAAATATAGCCTATGTGGCACATAGGTTAATCCTATACATACACCATGTGGCACCTATGCTTACCCACATATGCCACACAACATCTCTAAACCTACACCTAAGCCATGCCTACATGTGGCACTTAGGTTAAGCCTATACATATACCATGTGGCATTTAAATTAAACATATACATATGCCATGTGGCACTTAGGTAATGCCTAGACTTAAGCCAATGGTAGTAAGACCTAGACCACTTAGGCCATTGTGCATCTATGCCTAGACCACATAAGCCACATGATATTTAGGCCATGCCATGTGGCACCTAGGCTAGACCTAAGGCATGTGGCACCTAAGATTAAACCTCAACACCTCATGTGACACCTAGGCTAAGCCTATACCTAGGGCATGTAACACTTAAACCTACACTTCAACTTAAACCACGTCATGTGGCACCTAAGTTAAGCATGGACATTAGGTAGCTTTTAAACTACTTAGGTCAATTAGGTCATAACTAAGTAAAAAGGTAGGAAACAGGTTGGTAGGAATTTAGTTTAAGTATATAGTTTGCTTACCCTCACATAGGTAAGTGGGTGAATGCATATTGCAAGGTTCATTTTTTGTGTCACAATGGTCATTTTTACATGGTTCATTATGTTTAAATGCTTGTGGTGAATAACATAATTGTCAATTAAAAATTGGTAGTACATTAAAATGATGATTATAAACACATTTGTAAACTATATTTTGAAAATAACGCATTGATTATTAGTAATGGACTTTTGAAGTTCAAAAATATGTACTAGTTGATTCAATAGATTTTAATAAATTGAAATTTTCATATTAATGTCCATTCCAAATTGTTTATAATCACTAGGTAATCCTTGAAAAATGAAATAATAAAATTAGGCTTGAAATTAAACCTTAACTAAGTGTTAGTTGCCATGGACATTTGAAAAATCAAAATTACACAACACCAAAACATGGCATTTATAGCTACAAAAATATAGTCATATGTGTCATCTATGACTAGAGCTTAATCCAAATGACCACGTCATAAATCCCACTAGTCATATTAATTGTAGTCACATTAACTATAATTCGCCATGACTATGGTCGCAAAGGACATAATCTAGATCTAACAAGACACATGGCAACCACACAATGTGCCACGTGCCACAATATTTTTAGGTTAAACTTGACAAAACTTGCAAAACTTGGCAAAATATGGCTATTTAAATTAAATTTGGTTGAATTTGGCAAAACTTAGCAAAATATGATTATTTAGGTTAAATTTGACTAAATTTGGCAAAATTCAGCAAAACTTGGCTATTTAGGTTAAATTTGGCCTAACTTGGCAAAATTTGGAAAAATTTGGCAAAACATGGCTAAACTAGGGTTAATTTTTTGTTAAATTTGCTTCAATTTGGTTAATTTGGTTTTTAAAAACTAAGCTAAATTAAGTTACTTATATTTTGTTAAATTAAAATTAAGATATTTTAAATTAAAATAAATTAGTTTAGATTATATTAAATTATGTTAAATTGGGCTACATTAGGTTAAATTAGAGTAAATTATGTTATTTATATTAAATTAAGCTAAAATAAAATAAATTGTGTTAAAGTAGGTTAATTTAGGTTATGGTAAATTAAACTAGACTACTTAAGCATTTGTTTATCCATTTCAAACTAAATTGAATTTGGTTATACTATTTCAAATTCAAATATTGTTTCAATATGAATATAATAGTTGTGATCATATTCTTAGTAATAATTACTTTAAATCCTAATTATAGTTGTATATATAGTCATGTAGTCATATTTTTGACCAAAGTTATTAAAATGGTAACAACTAAAGACCACATATGACTACATGACTATGTGTGGACATTAGTTGCAAGATGTTCTAATCATAAAAACCACATTTTGGCATTGTTTTAGATCTTGTTTTCAAAAATCCTTTTGAAATGGATTTTTAATTTTTAATTTTAATTTGTGCTTATGATTATTTTTTTAAATCGTTATTTTGGCCTTCATTTAGTTAAATTTTATGGGTTTTCTTTTTAGGACTTCCAAATGGCATCCAACACAACAAATGACATCAATGATTTTTAATATAGGTTTTACCTAAGTTTAGAAAGTTTAATAAGGGGATGAACATTTGGTAATTAAAGTCTATAATATTGAAATCTTAGAAATCAACAATCATGTCCATTTGACCACTTTTAAAAACTTGCTATGGACTTGTATGGAATTTCTATTTATCAAAAATGAACCACTCAATCATACACTCACCTAGTATCCTACCTTAACTTAAGTAAGTAGCCTAGCCTATATACCATTATAAACCATTAATTACATATTAATTTTATATACAATGATGAAATGATTACACATGTGATTAAAAAGGTTTAAAGTAGTTTCTTTGGATGAAATTCATGAAAAATCACCAATGTCATTTTTTTGGCACCATTAGTTATAAAGAAGTTGCAAAGTCAATTGTATGTATTGAAAATTATATGGTTGCAAGAACATCGGGAAAACAATGGGGGTTTTACAACTAGGCATACAATTACATTTTTAACTACAATACTCAATGTAGAAATATGGCACTAATTGTGTCAAACAAGTTGCAATAGTTGCAATAGACATGATGTGACATATATGGCATTCCTTGTCATCATATATAATGAACAAAATATATGCAACTTAGTGCGACTACTTTGCAACTAAAGCATTAGAATGTATAGTTCACTATCATATATTTTTCATGAGAAAATGAACACCATGGCACATGGCAAATTTATCAATCTTCATTCATCTAGCATGGATAAAAATAGTTTAACTAACATGAAACTACCTTGTAACTAATGTAGTTGTAATGTTATATTGTCTTGCAATTAAAAGCTTGGTATTGGGTCCAAAGAATCATATGATAGGTGATCTTAATACTATAGTGCAATTACCCAAAAATGATGTAAATATTATTTTTTGACTATTTTGCTAGTGTATTGGAATGGTGACAATCTTATAATTAATGTTGTTAATAATGTCACTAATTTGCAACTACATGATGAGTTCTTTTAAGTGATGTTATTCAAATAAATGAATATATGTTATTATTTTGTGACTATATGTGGTATCAATGACACCATATTGCAACTACTAACAATATGCATAATATTGTGATGTAAATGATTACATTTATTACATTTTCATTTATAAATGATGTAATTCATTACATGGTACTAGTTTATAACTAAGGCAATGGACGGAATGTTAATTTGCAACTAACAGAAATTACATTAAATAAGTATATTGTAACTAACATTATATCCAATGTTATATTCTATAATTAACATGTGACACACCAAACTGCCATCTAAAGCACCCAAATGTATCATGTCATGTCCATTTCATGAAAATTGTTAACAATATTGCCTTCCAATGCCCACATCCTAATTGTGCACATAGAGTTGAGCTTTAACCCACCTATTCATTGATCCTTTTATAAAGTTTCACTACCATGAACAAATGTGATTAAATTAGAATTATCATGAACATGAAACTAAATTTGTATTAATCAATACGTAGGACCCAATTTGCACATCTTATAATATGCAGGTATTATTCAATTAACACATGCATGAATGGGTGCCAACATCCAACTATGCCACAATTTTAGCTTCATCACATTATGCAATTACAATTTATAATGTTTATATTTATATGCAACTACAAATCAACTAGCTTATCCATTATGCAACTTACATACCTTTTGTGTAAAATAATGAATGAAATGCAATAACTAGATGACAATAAATGGTAAGGGGGTTAAATTTCAAGTTAAATAATTCAAGTTAAATAATTCATCAAAGTCCACATCTACAATTGAAGGTGATTGTTACTTCTCCTACTTCTACACAAGTTCAATACTTTTAGCTCTTAGCCATTTCTTAATAAACTCCATTAGAAATCATTTAAGCATTAAAAGGATGCATGTTAGTTTAATGAACATCCTAACCAAATGAACTTGAAACTTGAACCTTATTTACATTCTTGTCCAACAATGGAGATCATGGAATTGTGCATTAATGGGTGTAAACAAAATAAAGTGAACAACTTAATTACCTTATCAAAATTGGAACAAATAAATTTTAAATAACAACAAAAACCATTATAAAATTGTGGAACATTGAATGTTTTCATTCAATGATTAAATATAATATATGCTTACACTAATGTGCATTAATTTTAATATTTCAAATTGTAAAAGTAGGTTTTTCAAAATACAAGTAACTTTTTGATGTCTACTTTTCAATGTAGGCTTTTGGTTTCAAGTAGGTGTCAAGTAGGTTTTTCAAAATACAAGTAACTTTTTGATGTTTACTTTTCAATGTGGGCTTTTGGTTTTGAGTAGGTGTCAAGTAGGTTCTTCCAAAAAAGAAATAGATTTTTTTTTATAACTTGCTAAAACATATGTTGATCTTCATTTCCTAACTTATTACATCTCAATTCCATTAATTTTTCCAAAAACAGGTTTTTGCACATATTTTTAGTCAGTTTGAAATGTATATTTTTATCTACTTTTAAATTCATTTGCTTTTAATTTTCTTAGAATTAGATTCTTATAAATTTAATAGAGCAAACTAATGCTACTTGACACATATTTTCACTTACTTTGATGTTACTTTATGGTTAGTTATATGAGTGGCATAAGGTTGAAGAAGAAACGCTTATTATTTTTGTTTATTTTATCGTGCTTTGACCCTAACATTACCTTTATTGTTTACCTAACTTCTTTCCCATGAACATTTTTTTTTTAATCACACACAAAATTTAGTGACTCCACCTTAGTGAAAGAGAAGAAGTCAAAGTAACCATACTATTGTTGTTTTTAACAAATTATTGTAAACATACAATAGTTGTAAAAAAATTTGATAGCAAAACCTAAAACAAAAAGTGAAAAATAGTATTTAGATATCATCATCCTTGAGGCTTTTACTTATTTTGTCAATATTTTCCATGCATATATTATATGTTTACAATTGGTGACAATGAAATTTCTCACCCAAAATTCTAATGCCTTGAAAGGTAACAACTTTTTCCCACATGGAAATATAAATAAACCATAGCACGAAACAAAGTTGGATCCAAAAAGTTGTAACAAATGAGTGTGTTCTTCCATTATGATTTCAACATCTACTTCATTGAAAATAAAGAAATTTAAAAAAAAATTGATGTAATGGAAACTTCTAATGAAACCTTCTAACCTTGTAATGCTACAATTATTTCAAATTTTAGTATTCAATATACATGGAAGGTTTAAAGGCTTTTACAATTAAATGGATGTTGTTGAGTTTTAAAAGGTTTTAAGACAATGTTTTGCAAATGGATGAATCTTCGAAATGACATTCAACTTATAATTACCCAATGATTTAATTAAAAAATAAAAACTTAATCATAGACTAATTGATTTTTCATGGTAACATAGTTTTGCTATAATTGTAAAGTAATTGCACATGGTGTAATTGCAAAGATCACATAAATGACATGGCTTAACATTTGAGTTAATTGATAGTTGTCACATCAAATGTGTTAGTGCGGGGATGGCCATGGATAAATAACTACTTAACAATGCCACCCACACCTCAAGGCCCAAACCTTGTATGGGCTAAAGAACTATCAAGAAAAAAAATTAGGTCTTATGGATGAAATAATTCAAAGAGGAGTAAAAGATATTAAGGTAGGATAGGGGCATGCATATTATTTTATGTATTTGAACTTCATTGACAATTTATATTTAGATGTTTAAGTTCCATCACACCATCAAAATATTATGTAGGTAGTTAGAGGTGGGATTATAATATGAATGATATATATTATAGTTGGCATTTAATCATGTTGTAGTTGGACATGTCAAAAAATCTAATCATATATTAAAGTTGATATTTAATTGCAACATAATGTTGCTAAAGTTGTAAGGTAATTGCACATGGATTCATCACAAAGACTAGATGCATATAGGATGGCAACATTTGTGCCAACTAGTCATTGCCACATTGGATGTGTTTGTGTGAAGAACAATTGTATAATCCACATCATTGTATTTGGGTGCATGAGTTGCATATTAGAACTATTTATAACAACTAAAACATGAAATCAATGCAAGTTGATCAAAATCATATAATTGACAAAAATACACTCAAAATATTTCATATCTTTACAACTTTTTAGAACTCATGTGTAACTAGTCATTTTCAACATGGAATTTGATATTAAAAAATGACCATATTTCTCACACAAAGTTGTAGCCTAGTTACAATGTAATTGGTACAAACACATAGTTGCAAATGACAACTTTTCTTACCTACTTAGTACTTTTAATAAATTTAAATTTATAATAATAAATTTTACAATCCCAAGTCATAATTTATGTTACTAATTATTCAAATCAACTAGCACTTATATGCTAGTTTTTAATTAAAAGAAACATGACATATTGGACACAACTAAACATTTCCATCATGTACAATTTGACTAAACTATTAATATATATTTTAATAAGTTTCATAAATGATTTAAAAAATTTTATAATGTCACCTTGTCCAAGTCTCTTTTGAGATAAAATTCTAGTCATAAAAAATAATGGAAAAGACATGATTTATAATAATCATGGGGATGCATTTCCACTCAAACCCATTTTGCTTGATGTAGTATTAATTACATTGGATCTTTTTGTGCATGACAGTGGAGATGCTTCAAGAACATTTCGATCGAATACACTACAAATGATCCTTATCACACAAAAATGTAGACTTGATCGATGATGCCTTGCATGCAAAAAACCATATATGTAGAAAAATACCAACATTGTCAGCCTTTTGTTTATGTAAACATCATGAAGACATTTCATGCCTTTCAAAATGCCATCATCATGAAAACTCTATATGTCCTCAAAATTACCATTATTTCTTGTAATTTTCTTCTTTTCACATGGAATTAATGTGCATATAATAATTTGTCATGAATCACACATACATGTGGACAACACACATCAGAATCTAGAACAAACTTTCAAGAACAAAATTTCAAAGCAAAATTTCAAGGATACATAAATAGGAGAATTCACAAACTCTAGATTGAAATTTAATATCCAATTTGGTAGACATGTGTGAGTCACAAAACACATCATCATTGATTAAATTTTTTTATCAATCATATTCTATCATTCATGAATGCTTGTAATGTCTTATATACTTCATGCATAAAATATTACACTTTATCCAAGGTCTAATTGAATCATTTTAAAGTTTGCAAAAGTTACAAAATATAGTGTATTGTGCTAAAATTTGTAATGGGTAGAATTGAAGGAGGTGGGTATTTAGTCATCACAATCAAAAGAATTCATGGTGTAGTTGGGGAATCAAGGTTGCAAATAATATCAGCATGGCAATCAAAGGTGTTGGAGGTTGAAGCCCTTGCTTCAACTTCATTAATTCCTTTTAGCATTGGGGTGCCAAATATTTGTGCGCTTTGTTGTTCAACACTTAGGTATCGTGAATTGTGAAAAATGCTAAACATTTAATTCAAATCTACAATAAAAGTTTTTTCAAAGCAACAACCACCATTTTGGTAGTCGCCTTAGTTTGACTTTTGATTGCACATTTTCTCATCTTCAACACCTTCAAATCTTCCTTCATTGCATAAAAACTTAAGGGCATTTCATGAAATCCTAACCCCCACTAACAATTAAACCTTCTATAACTACCTTTAATAATCCTAATACACTTTCACTTACACACTTTGTTTTTTGTAGGTGAAGGTAGTCACATTTTCATGGGCACATGAATATTTTAAATTCTCCTCTTAGTTAATTTTGCTCAATAAGATGTGTTCTTGAAAAGCATCCAACAATGAATGAACATAAAGAAAGTTTTTTTGGGTGCTTGGACTTGTACAATTCTCATGTTTTTTTTAAAAAACATCTTCACTAAAACTACCAATTCATTCAGGGCATGAACAACATGATAATTATCACAAAACTTTAACACATTGCATTTTATCAAGCCTCGCTTCATCTCCAAGGTCCTAGCTAGGAACTCTCCACAACTAGTGGGTCAATTTGAGTTGTAGCATGATGAGCAAGCTACTCCCCCAACACCTAGCTCTTTTGCTTACTCCATGGAATTGAATCTTGCAACATGTGGAATGCAAACTTGAACACAATTGTTTCTCATCATCTACCATGAAATCTTACCCTTTTTCACTATTGCAAGTTCAAGTTCTTATGTATTGCAAGCTCAAGCTTTTATACAACAATGGTGACAACAAGAAACAAAATTTCAACACAACAATGGTGACAACAAGAGACAAAATTTCAACACAAGAATGGTGACAAAATTCTTATGCAATTACTTGTTTTGTGAATGTTTATTGTCAAGCCTAACAACATGCACTAAAATGTGGGGCCTAATAAGAAATATGACAATGCTTTCATGATTCTTTCAAGGTTTGATATTGTTAAAGCCGTAGGGGGGACACTCTTCTTTAAATTTAGAAAATACACAAATAAAAATATAAAGTGCAATATATTGGTTATTGGTAAAGTTTACACACGATCAAATGATTTAACCATATTTAACAATTCCATCAAAATTTCATGATTTTGTTTAATTTGCCACAAAGAATACAAACTTTGCATGATAAGCTACTTGTTATTATATAGGGACCAAAGCTTCTTTCTTGTTTTTTTCCAAATTACAAAAATGGACCAGACCAAGGCATTTGATAGTTTACAATAATGTGTTGGAGACAAAGAATATTGTACACCTAATCAATGATTAAAGATCACAATTAGGGTTCACATTTAGGTCATGAATAGGTTCCCCAAGAAGAGAGTTGGCAAATCTATGGTGTACTAACTTTATTTTGTTTTTTATGTTTTGACACAAACAAATAGTAAACACACACTCTATTGCACAAAATAGGTTTTAAAAAAGCCGCATTGTGCACAATTATAGTGTCCTTTCCAGTCCTCTTGTGCTGGACCCTCCAAAGCTATGATGGCCTAGAGTATTTTCCCAATGCCAAGTTCCCACCTAACCATGAAATCAAAGACACTTTGTTTCAACAACCCAACTCAGTGTACATGGTTAAAGAAGACAACATGGGTGGTACTAGGCTATATGTAGTTGTTCCTCCTCCATCCCCTTTTGCCTTTCCCAAGTGCACTACTTGACACAAGAGAAAAAACAAGGGAGAAGTTGACACTTGACACAACTTATTCTTTTGTGGCTGACCTTAAGAAGGTGCCAATGTACATGTGGTGACAAAAGAGTGGAGAATAACAATATGAAGTAACCCTACCTCCCTACTAACAACAACCCACTAGCCCTTGAGCACTTATGTTCTACACACCTACATGCATCTATTTACCTTGTAATTATAAAGTATTATCCTACCTCCCTACAAGACCTATCCTTTATCGGTTGTTTTTTTCTATCAATTTTTTAATTTTGAAAAGTGGCAATTTTTTAAAAATAATTTTGTATTGTGAAAAAGCACATGTTACCTCAATAATATGGTTTTTCAAGTTTTACCCAATTTTTTTTTCTTTTAAATAGGAAAATTCACCATTAAAAAAAATTCACTGATTATCAATGTGAAATTCCACATCAACTCAGCTGGCATTCATCCACAATTGAGTCATAACAGGATTCTCATAGACGGAATCATCTGGCTGGTGAGTGACCAAATGATCACCATCTACCCCCATGCCCTCAGTTCTGGATGAACCTGGACTGTGTGCTTTCACTGGCCACACTGAACCAGCACCCACCAGTACACCGTGAAGGATGGATGGTAAGTGGTTAGGAAACAGTTTTCTGTTGGGTTCCAGTTCCCTAGCTAATCATGGTGGTTTACCTCAGTGTTTTGTTTTTTACTACCTACCTACTAACAACCCACAAGTGGGTTGTTAGTAGATAGGTAGTGAAAACAGCGCTTACCTATGTATAAAGCATCTACTTACCTACTTTTGTACCTATCTACCTGTAAATGAGACCTTCCTACAAAAAATTGGTTACCAAGGTGAAACCAAACATTAACTCAGTTGAGGTTCATCCAAAACTAAGTAATAACATGCATCCAGTGGATGGTGCGCAAGAAGCAGGTCCTATATATAGTAGACAGATAGGTAATGAATGAAATAGGTGACTACTCAATAAACTTATCCGTAAAGTTACCCTGTCTTCACCCTGTCTTTCACCCCCTATCCCCTCTTTCAATGGTATCCGCAAAGTACGAAAATTTATTAAGTCCCAGAATGAAATGATGAAACCCAGCATCTAATGCACAAGGTTCGAAAGTGATTATAGTAGTCATACAGGTAGGACCAGCGTTTTTGTTTTTGCGAGATTTCGCCAAAATGCAAAATTTTAAAAAAAAAAAAATGGAAGGAATATTCTGTCGCAGATTCCTTGTTCCCCAGATTTAGAAGCCCTGCTGCTGCAGGTCGCCAAATCAAAGTAAGTACACCAAAAGAATTCTACTCTTTTGCCTGTCCTGTTGCCATTTAGTTCTAAATCCTTCTTGGGATGCTAGCCAATGATGCTACATGAGAAAATTGAAAAAAAATCACTGGGTTAAGAGTAGTGAAAATATATGTAGCAGTAATGTGGGACGCTGAGGAAAAAGGAAAGACAAGATGAAACTTAGTTTACCACCAAAATTGGTGGAAAAACTGGTTTGGGTCCCAGCTATTTCGTTTTGTAAAAAATTTCATTCCCCGTTATACGTTTGATGCCCTATTATGCCAAAACTGGTCATTCTCACCCCCTAATTGAATCGTGTGACTTTATAAATAACTTTAATAAGTAGCTGGTTTATAGTTTATACCCTAATACATAGGTAAGAGCTGTTTTGACTATCTACCCACTAACAACCCGCAAAAGGTTGTTAGTACTAAGTAATAAAAAAAACCAGTGGAGCTAACCACCATAGGAAGCTCGGGAACTGGAGCCCAACTGATGATTGTTTGGTGAGCACTTATCATTTGTTCTTCAAGGTGTGCTGGTGGGTGTTTGTTTACTCTGGCTGGAAGTGACCTTACTCAATTGCTCCAGTGACAGCTTCAGGATGTATGTTAACCCCTAAACCCTATAAGTGCATATGTGTTTTTATTAAAGAAATTTCAACAAATCTGGACAGCACATATTTAAATGTTTGAAAGAAAAAATTGTTAATTGCACTAGAAAATATTTTCATTGGTGCACTAACTGAGGACATCCATGTAAATTTAAGGGAGGTTTTGTCAAAAATTAAATAAAATCCCATGCATCCACTTCTTTTCCTTGTGAGAGGGTTGCCCACGGGTTAGAACCCACCTCGTCAACCCTCCCAGCCTAGGCCCCCCTAGTGTAGTGTAGTATAGTAGGTGGTGTTTAGTCAATTACCTTTATTTTTGGCATTTGCTAGATAATAATGGGTTAGGTATTACTAATTGGGCAATTGCTACCCAACAAGGGCGTTTTTTTTTCAAGCCTCAATTTACATGAATGTTTATTCATTGAAAGTGTCAGATCCAATTCCTTTTCACCTAAAGTGAATTGAAATTTAGGCATTAGAGAATTAAAATGTAAACTTTTGTCATGAGGCTTAATTATAGGCATAGTGCTTCATTATTATTATTATTATTATTATTTTCAAATGGATCAAATTGTGTCAATCCAAATCTAACATTTCTTGGGTTTAATTTGGCCACTAAAAAGGCCTCACTCGAGAAGGTGAAGGGCGGCCAAAACAAACAGGCTCAGCCCAGTCCAGTACAACAGAAATACCTAATTCATCCGGGAGGTGGGAATTCATCAAGTGGGTGTCACCAATTATGTTCCCAAATTTTCCCAATTATTTTTTTATTGCATGTTCTTCCATAATTCACAAATTTGTTCATCATGTTTCCCATATACTACACATCATTTTACAAGATATTCTTTGGGTTTTTTACCAAATCTTCTTCACCAACTAATTCCTTCATGTTAGGTAAGATTCGAGAAACCTATAACATCCCTATGTATGGATTATTGTTGTCTAAGGTTCCAAAAGTGTTTTATTGTGTTTTTTGCATCAAGTCGGTCAATCGTGGTAAAATTCAAATACACTATTTGAGGATGAAGATTGGGGGAGGATGGGGCTCCTTTTGATATCAAAGTTTATAGTACAAAGTTCCCCGCCTTGAGCCTCGCCTTATGTACGAAGAAAAGCACCAAGTACACCTTTGCTAGTACTTATATATGTACATTTTTTTGATACCAATCTTAAATATAAAAAGCCCTGAAAGTTTTTCCCAATTCTAAGTCTTGTTCTTGCTTTGGTTTGCACCTGAGGGTCCCATTCAAGTCCCAACTTCATTTGTCCCTTTTCTTTTGCAGGAGATAATGGTATTTTAAAAGGCTAAATTTTTGGGGGAGAGTTATTTCAGAGGTTGAAAACCTAATGTTTGCTAGCAAAAAAGAAAAAGAAAAAGCTCCTCAGGTGAGAAAAGATCAACTATGAGAATGAAACTTGTAATAATAAATCAAAAAGGAAATAAATTTTTCTTTTTCAAAATAACAAGCAAGATGCAATTTCTTATATGGAATTTTTTTGCTTTTTTTTTTTTTACATTTTATTTTGAGAGAAACTATGTATGCTAACTTTGTTCACACATAATTTGTACATTGGTAGGTAATCAACATGTGAAACCTATTTGGCAAGTTAACCTTAGGTTTAACAAAATGCAATAAAAAACTAATAACAAATGTACTTGTGATAAAATCATTCTCCTACTTGTGTGAATGCACTAATAGATTTGTGTTCAAGCTTAAACTCACAAAGAAGCAAGTTAGTTGGTTGAGGTAAAGGTCGTAGTGGTGGCAATGGAAAAAAACAAACAATTCCAAGCCAAAGACATGACAATTGGAGCGTATGATGAAATGTTAGTGCTCATAAGTGGTAAACATGTAGAACATTTAGTTTAGAAGGAGTTAATTGACCATGGGCCAATTAAGTCATATTGGACCAATATGGATGTCAAAGTGGCATATTTGTAATGTGAATGTAATTCCAATGGGGCAAATGCAATATTTAAAAAATTGGTGTTATCAATTAGAGACATAATTAATTTGAATGTCTATGTGATGCAGGTGAATTTTACGCATCATACATATTTTTTATAAAATTATGGACATTTAAAATGAGCATTAGGAATTTTACAACTAATGTGGAAAATGACTACAAATGCTCCATTCATTGATATTATGGTTGTTAGGGACTCAAATTCAATTAGATAATATATTGATGAAAACAAGTTTCGAGGATTTCACACCATGTCAATCAAATATGTTATTCTTTACATGGATTTTTTTTTCAAAGTCCATATCATATTGAAAATATGTGTGTGTGTGTGTTGGATCTGTGCACACATGTACAAAGCAATGATCTTTATGTGAGATTTTTGGAAAAAATGGCTTGAAATCAATGTGATGTTACAACTTAATTAAGCACCTAGTCATCTCAAGGACTGAAAAAAATATAAAAGAAATGCTTCCCAAATGGATTTATGGGACTTTTCCCACCACGTTTTGGTCCACTCAACCTTGTGTTCACCTTTCCTTGTTGTATAATGCTATGAAATATTGTTGAAAAGTCACAAATAAAGATGAAAAAAAAATTTCAAAAAAAATTCACCATGTGTGAAACATGATTTGGAATTTGTGCTCAACTTGTATTACAAGAAATTCATAGACTATCACACAAGGATTGGTAATCATACATGTTTTAGTGAATTGTTTTTAAAAGAAAATTGGTTTTATTTGTCTCATCAATTTGATGTTCAAAGAATTTTATGAATTAATTGAAGCCTTTCAAAAAAAAAAAAAGTATCAATAGTCCAAGTTGCACATTAAGGATGTCAATGTTAAAGGGGAAGGATTTTATAGACCACCAACACAAGAAAAATACGATGAAAACAAAGATGTTGTCACCAAACAATTTTTTAATTGCTCAAAATCCATTTACAAATGATCAAGGCCTAAACATTCCAAATGCATTTCTAGATAGTTAGGCACAAAAGTTGTTGATGCAAATTTTGTGAACTAATTTGGAGATATGGCTCATTACTCTCAAGCAACAATCATCCCCCTTTTGTCGTTAATCTCATTGATACTCTTATGTTACAACATGTGTTTGGCAACATTGTCTACTCTCTTACCATTGAATCTAGAATGAAACCAATAAGGTACTTGTGAATGTAACAAGGAAGATGAATGCTACTATACTTGAAATTGAACAAAATTCTACAAATGTCAACATGATCACACTTTCAAGGATTAGGCATCCATGCCTCTTCTAATTGACCTATTTGATTTTTCAAATGATTCATAACATGAATTACCAATTTGGAACTTGCACATTCTCAATGATGAAGAGTAAGAAATTGATTTAGAATGAAGACATGGAGAACTACATAATTGTATAGGTAATAGTATATGTTGTAAACATTCAATGGTTTTAATTCAATGATATAGTTTTAGATCAATTCATGTGTGTTTCAACTTAAAGTCAAGTGTTCAAGAAACTCATAAGAAATGAAGTTGCAAGATTAATTAAATGCTTATGATTTTATGGTCTATGGTTACTTAAATATTGTTGTATTGTAGTATGTTGATCACCCCTAATGTAGTCCCCCCCCACCTTGCAAGGTAGGTCCAATGTCAAAGTCATTTAACTTTTCACCATGTCTAGCTACTCACAAACCACATCTAGTTTCTATTGCATTGTCCACATGTAATTGTTCCTTCAACTCCTTGATTGTCAATGTATTTCTTGTTCAAAATACTAATGAAAGCTAGTCAGTTGTGCTTTCATATCGTGCAATATACAATAGCAAATGACCACATATGCCAATGGAAATGCACATACATGTTAAACCATCATAAGTTCCCAATAGGTTTTCTTCTAGTATACCAAAGTTGATTTTTATTACAATCATGGTGAAATAGACTCAAATTTGTTGTACAATGCTTCTAGAATGGGATTTTGAACTCAAATTTGTTTGTGAGGCACCATTAACCATGGAAGCAATGGATAACCCCCCTTGTCCCAACTTATGTAAGTAGGCTTGATGCCCTTTTTGAGAATTACATTCAATGAATAAATTTCCCCATGTAACTTAACCTCCTTCCCCATGTAATGGTCTAGTATACATGGAGAAATTTATTCATTGATCATAATTCTCATCGAGGGTTTCTGCATGGGGAACAAGACCATAGCTTTATTCAAACCTTGGCATCCCCACAAAAACATCAAGAATTTTTTTCATGTGATTCAAAATGGTTTATAATTCAAACTATACACATTTGATTGGAAGAATAATTTAATCTATTACAAAAACAAGAGTTTTGAGTTTTGGATATGAATTTGAACCACATCAATGGCTCCACATTGATGCACCTCTAGTTTCATCAAATGATATCAAGAACCTTGCATATTTATTATTTTGTATTAAAATGCAAATCTAAGGCGTTTTCTTTATTTTCCACCAAAAAGAAAAAGTGTGAAAGCTTTGAGATGGGACTATGATGAATTCTTAAGTAGGATACACAATCATGTCAACAAACACAAATCAAGAAGAAAGGTGATAATTGTAATCTGGGGTCAAAATGGTGCATAAACAAACCACAGGCAACTCAGATTCACAAGCCTCACCACAAATTAGATGAAAATTCTTGTCATGAAATAAGGAGGCTGATGTCCTTATGGGAGAGAGGCTTCTTATAATACTCATATTGGACATGTGTATGATTGGTAGAGAAGCTTCAGATAAGTATCAACTATTGATTTATATTTTGTTTTATAAGTTTAATGTTGTTTATTTCATTGCATTTAAGACTAGGGTTTTTTCTATTTTATGATTTTGAAACTTTGGTGAAATTTTCTTCTTTTTTGGCATTTTTTTTCGAATTAAAACCCCAAAGTTAAAATAAATTCAATAAATTTCTTTTTTTTAAGCCATGGCGTGAAAAGTTGCAAAAGAAAATAATATTGCTAGCATAGACAATGCATTTGCATTTTATCAAATTTCAATTTATCACTTCTTAAAATAAATTTTACATGTGGTGGCGAATTAAGGGATTATTTCAAATAAATATGTTGCAAATTTTAATTCTATTTTCGTGTTTTGTTCAATTTTCCATAAGAAGATGAACAGAAGCCCCATCCAAATTGGATGTTTTGTATCAATTCCCATTACACGCAGTTAACACAAGGTTCATGGATGTTTTCTTTTTCAAAAAGTTCATCTAGACTTATTCCAATTTTATTTGTGTCTTCTTTTCATCTTCTTTTCACTTGTGGATTTGTCCAAAAATACAAAGCAACAGCCAAAATTGCATTGTTTGCATCACAAAGTCCAGTTTACCATAGTAACTTGTAAGTAAGGTAATGTGCATATATATTTTTAATTTTCTTTTTAAAAGTGTTCATTTATTCCAATTTACTTCTTTTTTAAACCTTCTTTTCCAGTTTTTGTTTTTTTAAAATCTGTTTTCCTTAAAAGAGGAAAAGAAAAAGCCCTGGCCAAATTGCCCCCTTTTTTTTTGAGGCTCAAATGAAGAAAAATTGCATATTATTGTGCACCAAAGAGTCCCATGGTAAGCAAGGTTCCGCCCGATTGCTTACACTTCTTTAAAGAATGTTTTAAAAAAAACAACATTTTCTTAGAATTTTTGTAGTGTAAGTAAAGAGCGTGTTATAGTTCTCTTTGGTAAAAGATTTCAAAGACAAGCAGTTTCAAACATAGGGTTAAAAATATTTTTAAAAAAAAAAAAACCCACAG
>Ga0209611_10000948_pt1 | contig 47177 bp, 31 predicted proteins | sample S1TSphgellanicum_3_FD_187693 | JGI IMG/M metagenome (GOLD analysis project Ga0209611, IMG submission 187693) | Host-associated microbial communities from peat moss isolated from Minnesota, USA - S1T2_Fc - Sphagnum magellanicum MG (SPAdes) (version 2) | ecosystem: Host-associated > Plants > Peat...
GTAAGAAACTAATGTTATTAGATTGAAAATGGAAAAAAAATCATAATAACATACCAAAAATCATCAGGTGAGTAAATGCATATTATGGTGTCTCTTTTTTTGTGTCACAATTAAAAAATTTCTGACCTTCTAATTACATGATGTTTTTTAAGTTAGAACTTTTAAATTTTTTTGAAAAAAAGACTCTAATTACATGATGTTTTTTAAGTTAGAATTTTTAAATTTTTTTGAAAAAAAGACTCACATATATGATCCATATTGTCATAAAATGACATATTAAAAAAAATTTAATATGTTCATTTTTTGATTTAAGGGGACTTTAAGACTTTTGTTTTGAATTCTGTCATAATTTTTATTTAGTCTCCAAATAATTATAAATGGATTTATAGATCTTGAGCTATTAAATTATTTGTTTGATAATATTTTGTCACAAGTTGCATGATCAAAATGAAAACTAAATTTTTTATTATGGATGTCATTATTAATGAAAATGATCATTTGAATTTTTTTTTTTGAAAGGTCAAAATTCATAAGTTTTTCAATATGTATTTTTTGAGTTTGATTTAAGTGTTTACATTGAATGTGTTTTATAATGTCTTTAAAAAAAATGTACAACACATAGTTCTTGCAAAAACTTAATTTGTAATCAGAAAAAATCATTAAAAAAATGATGACAACATTAAAAAAAATGTAAATATATATATATTTTGTTCATTTTTTGATGCACCATAGTATGCATTACCCAGGTAACTAATTTTCTAAGTTCTTAAAAGATCAACCAAGTTTGGTAAGTCAAAGTGGACTTAGCAATAGGACATTGGTTTAGAGCTTCACCTACAATGCAAGAGTTATTGAATATTGGACAATTTTGTCAAAAAAGGTCAACAAAATTAAAATCAATGAAATTGAAACAAACAATTGGTATTGTTGGAAAGTCCTTGATGAGTGAGGTTTCCTTCTTGGAGGTGATTTCATAATTTTGAGCCCTACGGTGGTGGAGATATTGAATTTTGAGTCATTTTTGTCATTGGAAATTAATTTAAATTTAAAAAATAGTTTTTTTTCACAATTGAGCTCTATCATCACTAGGTCTTGTTCACACTTCAGTCTTGGAGCAATAGTCCTATTCACACTTGAGCCAGCGGCCCAGGCCACACTAGTATTTATATATATCAGGTGTTGGCAGAGTCGATAGAGAACCGGCGCTTTCGAGGCAGCGGTTTGTTCCGCTCCCTCAATGGTTTCTAGCACGTCATGGGTTTGATTCGCAATGTGTTAGAAGCCTCTGCGGGAGCGCAAGAAACATCTGCTCTCTTTTTAAGTCTGTTGGGCGCCTCATCGCTCTTGAGTCCAGCCGGTGATGTCTCAGTAATAATTTGCAGAGCTGATGAGCTTCAAATGCTGGACTATCACCACTCCATCATTGACTTTAAGGGTCATGTCTCAGTCTCGGAACTAATAACAAGTCGGTTCATACTTATATTTCTTACTCTACCACCAACATTGTGTCTTCTTTTCCTATGGTACATGATTTTTCTTCATTCTTGTGTGCAATTTTGTTGACATCTTATAATGGTGCGTTTGTCCATGACCATAACACAGCGGAGAGTCGCCACTCGAACTTCCACACAGTCGTAGGTTTGAAATTTGCAGCACTTACCAAGATCTTCATGGGCGCCTTGGAGACGCACGCGCGCGGTACACTGTAAAATAACGATGTGCTTTGAGATATTGGCAGTGGATGAGGTACCTGTAGTTATAAGATGCTTGGTGGACAGTGGAACATTTGAAAGAGCATCATGAAGCATCTCCGCTTCCTCAGGCGTCATCTCTTGTAGGTTCGCTCCTTCCTTTTGCTGGTATTCAAGAGATTCCCGTTCTATCTTGGATGGTGGGTGCATGACCATTCAAAGTTCCGTTGAGTATGGATCACACGGTCTCTATCCGCTAAGATGCAAAGACACGAATACATAATTTTCCACGAAAGCATGATAGTACTATTTACGAGCTTGATAGCCTAGTATAACTCCTGTGCAGTGATGAGACAGGTTTTCCGTGCTTGCAACTGGTTGCAGACGATATGGGACTCGAAGGCAAGTTAAGGTCCCCCCTGTCATGGGCATTCAAACTTCCAACAGTACTCCGCATGGCTTTCGACAATGGGGAGAAAGGCCGGTCCAGGAATCTTCCTTCTTACCACTCACATGAACGTAAGCAAATGCGGCTTGCAAGACATCGGGCGTTCTTCATAAGGCGTTCTTTCCAGTAGTTTCTCCAGGGAGAACGCCATGAGGCCAGTTTTTATGGCCAACTCCTAGGACGTTGATATGGCAGTATTATTTCAGAACGTTCCTTTTCTTCAGAAGAAAATCTGAACAGTCTTCATGAAAGCAGCTGAGCAGCCAGTACTAGGATTTCGATATACATGAATGCAGAAGCAGAGATCATTAAAGAAGCTCAAAGCCACCATTATAAGGCGGCATTCATTAACAGCTTTCACAGTCATGCCATATTGCAATCAGGTTTCAACATGATTAGTTTGTTTTTTCGTGTTGTAATCTCTAAATCGCCTGACAACGACATGATTTCATATTGCTTCAAGGGCGAGCTTGAAATTGTGAAGCATAGTGAGGCCGAAGTGGATGAGCATCATGCAACAGGAATTACCTGCACACGTCCGTAAGGTCGATGTTCTTCGCACGGCGACTGCAAATAAGCAGGGCGGCTTCTGTTCTTCAGATCACAAGGGCAGATTACAACCTTCAACACACGAAAACTTCCTTAAATCGTAAGCTTTTAAAACTTCCTACGCAAATTAGCTCCAGAAAATTTCGCTATGTTTCGTGACTAGGGATCAGTACTCAGCTAATTTCCCATCTCCTCAAAGTGCCTCCAGACTAGAAACCTCCAGCTGCAAGTGATCAGCAGCATTTGAAGGATTACTGTAGTCATTTTAACGAATTCCACGAAAGTGCCATTGATATAACATGTAATGTATTTGCTATGAGAGCATTCATGAATACTGATCAACACTTCTTGGATATAATTAAGCACCCTCCAAAATACACCATGAAATTTCTGGAGTGTTATGCATTGTTTGGAGCTTTCAATCCAGGTTTGCACCTAGAACCGAATGATAGTTTTTGTGTCATTTCATCCTTTTCAGCTGTGTCATGACTCATGATTTATACATATATTCAAGAAGAGCGATGAGTAAGTTTGATTACTATCTATTCATATAACACTTACTCCCCCAAAGAGGATATAGTATGTGTACACACTTATTGTTTTCTGAGTTATACTATGACATGTATACTGAACTTAAATCATATTCTCTGTATATCTGCCTGGAGCTAGTTGATCATGTCTATATGCATGGAGATATTCCATGCACCCTCTATAAAAGGCAAGGGGATGAACCACCTCAAATGTTATAAGCACTAGAGTCCATTTTTCTCCAAATAATTCTCCTAGAATCTTCCATTCCATTATTTGAGCTAGTTGACAAGCGTTTCAATAGGCTTTTTGGACCACCACTTGCATCCCTGCCTACTTCAAATCATAGTATGCTAAGTTGGGACACAAGAGCAGAGGGTCGCAAGAGCATAGACTGTGAAATATGACCCCAACAAATATAGCAAGAACTAGATATTTGCATTCACACCAAATCCATAAAAAAAGCTGAAAGTGTATGAAAAGATTTTTCTCCTCCTTTTCCTTTTGGACTTTGTTTATAAATGTTAGCAATTCACACCAAAGTCCCATGGAAAAGATCAGAAAGTACCAAAAGATTTTTCTCCTCCTTTTCCTTTTGGACTTTGTTTATAAATGTTAGCAATTCACACCAAAGTCCCATGGAAAAGATCAGAAAGTACCAAAAGATTTTTCTCCTCCTTTTCCTTTTGGACTTTGTTTATAAATGTTAGCAGGAATTAGGTGCTTGCATTCACACCAAAGTCCCATGGAAAAGATCAGAAAGTACCAAAAGATCTTTCTCCTCCGTTTCCTTTTGGGTTTTGTTTATAAATTTTCCTACTTTGGAATTCATGAGGTTTTGTGCTTCAGACCTCTTGCCAAAAACGAAATTACCTCAGAAACACACATACACATACAAAGACGGATTTATGTTGGATAGTGCTTGAGGTCTCAAACCTCTTGTTTAGTGGGAAAGAAAATTCAGTGTCTAGGATATTGGCCTGGGAAGTGAGGGCAATATTCCTCAAATGAGCAGCCTAGGGGAAGTTGTAGTAGAGCTAACACACATTTTGCATTTCGAGAGTGGGTCAAGAATGCACCCAACCATGGGTGTTGGCATGTTGATGACTATATATATCCAAATACACCACTTGCATTCAATGCATGCAGGTAGGTTAATAAGTCTACTGAAGGGATGTCATCAACCCTGTCATGTCAGGTGTAGCGTGCTCACATAAACAGAGATGCTGCAACTTATAGCTTGGACAGCTTTTTTTTCATATAAAGTCTTTTGCACTTTTCATAGTCCAGTGATTTGAACCGTGTCTATCTACCCCCCCAAGAGAACTAGATTGTGATAAGATACCCAGAATTGGAAATGACATTCTTCATTCTGAAGTTTTCAACTAGGAACATATATAAGAGATGTAATTTTGCTGTGTATGTTAGAACTATGAGCTACTACACTGGACCAGACCTTGCAGTCAATGCCATAATGTTAAGCATCTAAAGAGCACATTCATGAAGCTCCTATGAAGCAGCCAGCTTTGCCTTCATGAAAACCCTAAACCCTAAAACCTGAATAGTAAACCTTAAACCCTAAACCCTGGTGGATCCTATGATTCTGTCCTAATCCTCCTTTAATTAACTGTTTCAGCTTGTGCTGATCCTGTGTTAGATCCTGTACATCATGAGATGGTGAATGCATGCCACACATTCAAAGCCTCAGTTGATTGTGCATGCTTCAGACTCTCAATTTCAGTGCCTCCATGATGAGTGATCTTCCAAACAAACACATAGGTATCATATCTATGACATTGCAGAGAAAAATCCACAGTAACAGTTCAAAGGTAACCATTGTGTCCATTCCAAATGCTTTTTACAAAAAAACACAAAGTTATCATTACCCATCCATGTAGGCAACAACAGAAGAATGCTGGAATCTTTTTAAATGCTTGCAATCAACACAAGAGAAGGGAAGAGGAAACATTGAGGTGGCTAAAGGGCCAACCTTGAAACTTGAATTTGGCAAAATCAATGGCATTTTTATTTCCATTCAGAGGACCTCTTTTTTCTGAAGAACATAGCAATCACCTGTTATCTGCTGTGCCAATAGTGCAATCCCTATCATTGGTGTCACTGCTCAATTGTGACAAGAGAAGCTGATTAAAGTGATCTGGTTCATCCCACATAGGCCAATGTGAACACTGCCACAACAATGTAACAAATCAAATGTTGTTAATACCATATTATTTGTCAAGAGCTCTTTCTATGAATCTGAAGCTTCAGGAAATACCCAAGACTGATAATCTCTAGTACCTTCTAACTACAACTAAAGCAGGCTGTCTCTAACTCCATACTTTTAGAAGCTAGGTGTTTTATTAAAATGACACAGGTTGTTGCTCATTCCAGGATTCATATCAATGAATTCCTTGGATCTGATAGGTAAGAAACAAAAAAGAAAGTCAGAGCCAGGACACATCTTCAAAGGATTGGTACAGCAAACTCACTTTTGGGAGGAACATTATGGACATATCTGTTGCAAGAGCTTCAGGGGGCTCTGCCAGTTCATTTATCAAGTATTGATCAGCCTCACCCCAAATGATACCAACAGGCAATTGAGTGCCTGGTTTGCTCCCTGGCTTTTGACCCCACAGTCCCTGATAACCTGCACGATAGTAGTTGATACTTGCCCGTACTGCACCTTTTTCTGAGAATGCCATCACATGCCTGCCCATTGCAAATACCATACCTAATTTGGTGAGTAGTATTTACTAAAAGACTTCCACAATAAAACCAGGGTAGACAGAAAAAAGGGGAGGAGGGATCAATGGTCCAAGGAATCTCACCGTTCCACATCAATTGCAGGTTGGGGTTGACAGGGTCCAAGTTCTAGCACTCTCCTTAAGGTCCTATACCTGCAGCAACCCAAGCTCACTTTCTGCAGTGATAAACGACTCTCTAACTACTCAGGTTCAAAAGGAGTGAAGCCATTGAAATTGTAGTACCTGCGGCAACTCATAACAAATTCTGGCAGCCAACTCAGCTGGAAAAATACTGCATAAATACAACCCCGAGCTCATCAAAACAGCATCAATACAACCCATAACTGACCATGTTTGTGGTAGAGACATAGACAGAAGACCTGCTAATCTCAAAGACATTAACTCTTTTCGTTCCCTAGCCCTTCAAGAACTCAAGAAAATGATGGGAAATCAATCAAGGTCACAAGTTTTCCATTTTGAAAGATTACATTTCCTATGGCCCACTTTGATATTCCAGAGCAAAAATTGTGACATTCTGACATGATTACTAGTCATAGAGAAGCTAACATCTTCATTCTCTGGTTTTAAAGTACACTAGACAGCCGAAAAACCAATTAATTATGCCTCTTCATCTCATTCTCTGCCTATCTGGTCCTGACCTGTTGCATCTAGTCTCTCAGCCTCACACCCTGGAAAGGGTACCATCTCTGAAATGAGGCAGCATCTTCTGATGGAAGGGCAGAGATGGATGTCCTCTGCGCCAAGGAATGAACTTGCAAGTGCAATAGACACAAAGTGGGTGAGGAAACTCACAGATATACCAGGTGCGCCACAGTTGCTGAAAATTTGTCCGCATAAGCTGGCCCAACACAGACAAGTGTGCTGAATTGACCACCACTATCTTCGTCAACTTGCTTGGATAGTCTTCTGCAAGAGCCCATGCGACTGCCCCACCCCAATCATGCCCTACCTGCACACTACAAACTTCCGCTGATTGAAGTGGCTATAATACTCTTTAAGCGAGATGCAGAAAATACATCAAAATACTAAAAAACAGTGCTTAACTGGAGAGTAATGTAACAAGAAAAGGAAGAAAGCAAGATGAACAGAAGGTAAGACTCCCGCAAACCTTGGAACCCTATGAAAAGAGATTGAATGGACAAATAGAAGCTACACTGACCACTATTGCTCTCTTGCCAGCTCCAAAGTGGTCAATGATGCACACAACATCTGACAGCACCGGTTGGCGGCCATAACTTGCCACACCTGTGGGCTTGGAGGAGGTATTGTAGCCTCGCATATCAGGGGCAATTACATGGAACCCTGCTTCAGCTAATGGTTGAAACTGGTTCTTCCAGACATACCAGAAGTTTGGGAATCCATGTAGCAGTAACACCTGCAAGGAAACAACAAACAAAAGAAACCCATTGGGTGAGCTTATGAAATCATTCTTATGGGCTCAGCTGCATGGATGCATTGCTGCTGGTTCTTTCATGGAACAGCATTATGATAGAGAGCTCCAAGTTTAGGTCATTTCCTGGGTCTTCAGGGGTATCATTTTTCAGCCAACAAATTCAGATATCTACCTTCAAAAAGAAGAAAGGCAGAAGGGTGAAGGGAAAAAAGAAAGAAAGAGAAGCAAATGTATGTGAGCTGTGTATCTGACCAGATCTCCATCTAACTTCCCACACTCCACATAATGAATCTTAATGTCACCATTCAGGATCTCTCCATGTTGAAGTTGACACTCTCCTATGACTTCTTCTTGACCTGCTTCAGCTTGGTTCTCTGTAACAAGTTTTGTTTGAAGCTTCATCTGAGCAGCAGCAGCAGCAGCAGTGTAGGATCTGGAAAGGGCTACAAAAAGACAAAGATCACATTCCACACACAACAATGTTACTCCAGGTTTCCTCCCCCTCAAGAACCCTTTTTTCTTCAACCCTCAAGGTTTTCTTCAAGGAGACAATGATATGGAAGAAGAAAACAGGAGTGATTCAAGAAAGAAAAATCAGCAGGTATCAGCCACTACTCGAGAGCCATTGATTGTGAATAAGGAGGGGAAAGAAAACAGCAAATTGGAAACGAAACACGCACTCACAGGAGGAGGAGAGTGGTCTAGCAGGACGACGTGCAGCAGATTTGTGAGAGAAGCGAACGAGACAAGAAGGATGGACAGCAGATCTCTTCAGCATCGGAATTGCACTTGAACATACGGTTGTCATCGCTCTTCCCATGACAAACCACATCACTTCCTGACCGACCTCTTCTGCAGTTCAGGATTTGCAATCTTGTGACGGCAAGTTGCAATCTTTTGAAAGAATTTTGTACAAGTTGATTGTTGTTGTGATAAAAAAGGGCATTCTGGTGGTGGAGGGCAACTGATTTTTCACGCGAAGTTTCAAAGGCACGATATGTGTGTGTTCTTCTTCGCTCTCAAGACTCAAGAAGCGTTTGTTTCGTTCTTTCAGCATTGGAAGAAGAAAAAGACCGTTCTGTGTTATCTTCTTCAGTTGAAAGACACTGAACTCTCTGATTGTGGCAAAGATGGAAGTCACCCATCATCCATTATTGTTGTTGCAGCAGCATGGATGGAACCTCCTGGTTTCAAGAGCCTCCAACAAAATCTTATTTTCGCTCAAGGGATGCCAGACCTTTTGTCACTGCAGAACCTTTTGCTAAAAACCAAAAGCACCACTTCACTTCTCAGGTACAGGGTTCTTCAGCAAGCAAGGAAGTAAAGGTGCATGGGTGTAAAAAATGCTGAAGGAGGTAGTCACGAAGCATGAATGCATCTTGAATCTCTCTCTGTTTGGGGCCAGGATTTGGATTAGGGTTTATCTGATGCTTTGATTTGATTTGCTTTGATTTGGTGCAATTTGATTTTGCAGTGTAGTTTGTGAGTATTTTGCTTGAGGCCATACAGCAATTTCATGGAAAAAGCTTCCATTATGTCTTTGCAGTTAGGATCTGTGCAGACTTATTTCGCTTTCTGTCAAACCAAACATTGTTTCACAAGATCTTCTTAGGGTTTGAAGATGCTCTCATGTAATTGAGATTCCAAAAGCAAATATGAATGTGGTCCTGGGTGCAGGCAGGAAGGCTGATTGCAAACCTAATTGTGCTGGGATCTGGGGTTTTACTCAGGGCTGTTTCACAAGCATATTGGCAAGCATTAGTTAGTGAGTCTCTCTCTCTTTTGTCTGTCACTTTTGCCTTTCTCCTTCATTTTCTGCAAAAACAGTATCTGGACATTTGCTGTCTGCATGAAACTTATGGAGTCTGCTCACAATTTCGGGGTTCTGTTTTCTCAGCACTCAATAAATACTCTGGATTTGTCACACTGTGTTTTGGAGATACATCCTGAAGAAATCTTCAGAATCCAGTGTTTTCTTAGGTCTCATGAATTCTCCTGAATCTTTCTGTTCTCTGGTCATATGGGGGATGTTAGGCAGAAACTCTGATGCAGTGGGGTTTCAAAGAGGTGCTAATGCTATTGGTTGTGGAATACAGATGCAAGTAAATCGGGTGTTGCACAAGAAACAGTCCAAAACTTGGCACATAAAGTCAGCAAGACTCTGACTGAGCATGAGGCTCGCCAGATTTTAGGTGTCTCTGAGAAAGCCTCCTGGGAGGAAATTATGAAGGTTTGAGTTACTTCTCAAGGCAACACTTTCCTGTTTTCTTAGCTACTGTTGCATTTACAGCTCTTATCAGATTATCAGTTGCTGACCTAAGACTTGTGTGCTAAGAGACTGTTATCACATGGGTGTGTATGCAGAAGTATGATACTTTGTTTGAGAACAATGCCAAAACAGGGACATTTTATCTTCAGTCCAAAGTATTCCGAGCTAAGGAGTGCTTAGAAGCAGCTAAACAGAGAGCAGGTGAAAGGTGAGCATGATTGACTGCATCTGCATTGTTGACGATTTTCTTGTGAGAGCTTCATAAACTTTTATAGCCATATTAACAGGAGTCTCTTCACTCAGGGCTGGTGATAGGTTCCAACTAACCTATAGTGCCTGTTTATACATCTACACTCACTTTGATTTAAGATGGTCCTGCTTAACATGCTAGCTAGTGCTCACTTGTGATTTGGGCTCGGTGATTACTGCTGCAAGAGAATTTCCTTAGAATTTTTGAGTTTTGTGGAGGATGTGACATGAGAATACCATAAGCCTGGGTCCTTTCAACAATCTTTATATCCATTCAAGTGGAAAAAATATTCACAAAAATGGGAATTATGGAGATGATGAGGTTCAATTCATGGTGCATAGCTGTAGTGGCTCAATAACATCGAAGATGTCCGGGGCTGCCTGGGTATGGCTGCAAGTCTGCTCTGGGAAATTTTGATGCAATTAGACATTCCCAATTATTGTTAACAACAAGCCCTGTATACGATTACCACTATGATTGCAGAGCAGACATAGGCTTGAAGGAACACAATGACTTGTTCAGTCCCAGAATGCTCTGTTGTGGAAGGCTTTGATTTAAGTTTCATGGCACACTGATTGTGATCATCATTCAAAGAATATGTTTGCAAGGGTGAATCATTGCTCCTGTCAAAATAAGACCCTTCAATTGATTGGAATCTGTTAATGACACTTATTTGGTGCAGACTCAACGTCTATGGTCTATTTTTCAATTGCTGAGTTTCCATAGAGAGGTTGAATGCATTTCACATGACCATGTTGTTGGTACTTTGGTCAAGTGTGTGGTCAATAGAGAGGACAATTGTAGAGAACTTTCTTTTGAATTGTTTGAAGAAGAAACCTGTTTCTTTGTTGGTCAGACACACAGGGCCATGATGTACCACAAAAGTATTCATGCACCAACTCCATGTACTCTTTTGTGAATTTTGTACATTACATGTTTGAGGTATTGCCAGATTGGTGGATTTCACTGTTAACCACTCATATCAAGACTAGTGTGATTCAGCCAAAGGAAGTTTTGCTAACATTGAGTGATAGAAATGTTGTGGCCATCTTGAATTGATTCAATCTGTTATAGTCAGGCACTGTTGTAGTTCATGGAACCCTGTCAAACTTTCTTAGTAAAAGCACCAATCCAGAGAGGAAGCCAAACTACAGAAGGAGATGACCTTAAGTTCAAGTTGAATTGCTACAAGTCAGATGTTCCATACTAGGGACTGCTGATGGAGATGCTAACTCAACTACCAGCTGCTTGTAACACCCAATTTTCCACACTGTTTTACAACCATCTGTAAGATCAAGTTCATATGGTAGTAAAATTTGTCTATTGGGTCAGAGGCTTTGGACTTCGGATGTGCTAGAAAGTATTTCACAATATGGATAATGTCTTTTCTTGTCTGTACGGTCAAAGTCATTTGGTAGTACAATTTCCCTATTGGGTCAGAGGCTTTGTACTCCTTTATGCTTAGAAGGTACCTTCACAATATAGACAATGTCTTTTCTGGTTTTTAAAAATAGCCCAGCTTGTCTACATACACTTCCAGTTTGTCGTTGTAAAGAATGAAGTGACATGATACTTTGAAGTCATTGTTTACATTGTGTTACCTCGGTCCACACATCTTAGCATCATCTGACATCATTATTCTTGAAATATACTTCGAAATTCCATGCAGCGTTGTGAAACATACTTGAAATATCCTAAACAGACATGACATAGAGCTCACTTTTCACATGTGATAACCATGACACATTCACATTGTCACTCTTACTCAATTTGAAAGAAAGGTTATAGAATATCATGCATTCTTCAACCATGATCATATGGTGAACTATCAACCTTTGAGAACAATGATAATTAAAAAAAAATCCACCCTGCATTTAATCTACATACATCTGTGGTGGTTGTTTCAAGCTGGCAGTGAAGTGGAGCTGAAAGAACTTGGGGGAAAAAACCAAAACAGCTCTACCCAAATCATTGCAAAAGTGCATACTCCTATAGAAATCCTCTTTCAAAAAACACTGGTAAGTCTGTTAGGAACTTTGTTAACACTTTAAAACATGTGACTGATACCTTGCATCTAAGTGAGAATCAAAATGCAACTTACACCCAAAGCATCCAAGGGACCATTCATTGACTTGCCTGCTCACTGGATACTCTGGGAAATTTTGCATATACACTTCTCAACAATCACTCATATTAGCATCTACATTGGCTTGAAAGGATGTTACATAATTCTGCAGTCTGCCAACACTAAATGATACTCTGCTATTTTAAGCAATTCACTGGTCACGTCTATGAAGGAAAGGAAGAACTCAAATTGTTAAGTCTTATTTCTTTTGACATTGTGAGGTGTATACTTAACCTAAAATAAAATTCCTTATTGCCATCTCACTCACCTGTGTGTAAGGCTAACCCCAACAGATTCAAGCCCACACATTTTTCAAGAGCATGAGTACAATCCAAATGGGGCCAGCCCTGTGGTTCCTTTATGGCTAAAAAAGATAATAGCAAGATTGAAATCATTTTCAACAGGAGGGAAATGATTCATCTGAACATTCTTTCTATATATTGAGAAATACTTGCACGAATTCAAAAACTTACAAGACATATGCAGGTCCTTGTAAACTATAAGAGGAAATGGTGCTCTTTCAAGTATTCTGTACAGCTTTTGGCAGTGTGGGTAGTCTATAGCACAGCACCAGTAAACAATAGGCATGATGAGGAGTTTCAGCCTGAAGGATATTGTGCTGCCCTTAGGAGACATCCTAGGGATTTTTGAAGATGAGAACTGCATGAAAGAAAAACTCTGGAAAGTAATGATGTAGACCAAAATTTCAGAAGAGATGAGAAAGACTCCACCTCAGATGCCTTCCTTGCAGTCCAGAAGTCTGATGGTGCTAGACCGCCATTATAGAGGTCATGGATTCCTGGGAACAAAAGGGAAGATGACAGGTTATTGACACTAGCAGATGGGAATACCGCACCTTAGAACTCTTTTTACAGTGTACAATGTACTAATCTTCACAAGTGGGCTGAAATTCCATACATGACCAATCCCCCAACATATATGCAATTCAACTCTTACATGGGCCTCTATATATCAACACAAATCTCATAGCTTGGTACCTTCCAGCAGAAGTTGGAAACTTGTGCAACGTCAGATGCCACTGTCTCGCCCAAACGGTACCCACATGTGCTGCCCACTCCAGAAATATCAAACACCGCTGATTGAAGATATTACAACTTCAAGAGAAGACAAGCTCTGGCTATGCCCAGAGGCCAAGCCCATACCCCTGCAACTGCATCCTTGAGCACTTATCTAGAGTTACAATTTCAGATGTGATATAAACCTGACACTGAAGGTGTTAAAACACCACCTGGGCACAGGAAGCTCATACTAACAGAGAGCAGCCCAGAGATACATCAGCAAACTACACACATGGAAGTCAACCTGACCCTGGGTGCACATGCCTAGGCTTACCCCACACGATGCTTGCATTGTTAAGCTTGCAACTCCTTGCAGCTAAATTACAAAACTAGACACCCCGAGTGTGTTTGAGTGTCTGATCTGCACATCCACCCAAGAGACACATATCCCAGTTAGTTTTACATGGAAACCCACGGAGACACAGTGAAGACAGAATATTTACAGCTGAAAAAACTAATCTTGCTTCACTTGACAAGTTTGAAACCTCAGATTGGTGATTCATGGCTCCATGATGGTGCTGAAGATGTTTGCAACACACCTCAAATACTTAAATTGAGACCAATCATCTCCTTCCAAGTAAGATGATACTTAGCAAAAGTTCACAGGAACATGAATGAAAATAAGCTCCCAAGTGAGTTGCAAGTCATGGAGAACATACCGTTATTGAGGTGGCCCACCACCCATATTAGATGACTGATAGTGGTGATGTTGCTGTTGTTGATTCTGATGTTGTTGCAACATATATGCATTGTACATGTCCATGTTCATAGGCTGAAGACATGGACCAATCCACATGCATGCACATGAGGAAAAAACAAATAAAACTCCCAATGTGTCATGTCAAGGGAAATCATCCCTATAATCATGGAAGTCAGCTAACACAAATAGAGAGGAGGCTCTCATCAAGTGTGGCAGTCCTTATGATATAACTACCTATTGAACAAATTACTTCCAAAATGAGAAAGCTGTCTACAAATTCAACTGATTTCCAGATGATTCTGGTCAAATGTAATGACCATCATCACACTGTACTGTATGTACTCTATCCAGAGAGCAAAAAAATCAGTTGAGCTCAGTGGTACCTGAGGAATTTGCAGTGGCTGCTGCTGATATGCCTGGGAAGCTTCCATAACATTTGGGTTGTGAAATCTGGGATTGTGCACATCAACTATGTTCACAGACGTGACTGGTATGTTAGCACTGTGTGAAGTCCCAGCATGAGATGGCAAGGGCATACCACCTTGCCCTGAACCAGATGCAGCCATGTCCATCATACGCATGCCCATGCCCATCCCCATGCCCATGCCCATGCCCATTCCCATCCCCAGGGGAGGTATGCCTGCCATCTGTGGTATCTGCAGATGTTGCATACCAGAAGGCATACCCATTGCTGATATGCTCATCCCAGTTCTCATGGACATCATCTGTCAAACCATAACCAAGAGCAGGAGAACTCCATTAAGTCTAAATGCCTTTATATAAGCAGTAAATCGAGAAGAAACAGAGTCAATTTACAGTTTTAAAATGTTTTCTTCTCAAATCACATACCTGAAGCTGTAGCTGAAGCATCTTGAGGTACTCAATCGCCTCATCCAGCATTGAAGCTTTGTCTGTCTGAAATGCAAAATCATAATTTACAACCTTCCTTCAGACTGCTGGTAAGAAACTTCACAAGATCATAGTGCATATGGAGCACCAGTACAAACACAATATGAATTTGACATGTCAAATCCACAAGAATACATGATCTCAAGTTGTGCCTGCAAGATACAAAGATACAGTTTATTGAATCCATCCAAAACAAACCACTAAAGTCACTGAGGTCCAACCACAGATAAAATGTCTCACCTAGTGTACAGACTCGTCCTCTGTACAAAGTCTCATGAAAACAAAACAAAGCACATGTGCTTTGACATAATTGCATGGCAAAAGGACAACCTCTGAAGACACAAACTATTCACAGAGATACATACTTTGTTTGAGTTTGGTATAAGCTCCTGCAGGGCCTTCATCTTCTCATTGATCCGGTCTCTCCGACGCTAAAGTTAAAATGCACATGCATGGAACAACTGTCAATTGCAGACAAAATGAAAGGTAATACTTACCTTGCAAATCAAAAGAATGATTGCAACTTGAAAGACAAGTTTGAAACTCACACAAGTCTTGACTGTTCTGAACACAGGTGCATACAAAACAAGAGGTTAAGACCTACTCGCTCAGAGAGATTGTGGACTTCAGCAGCCCTAGTTCTCTTGGTTGTGCTTGTACGCCCTTCTGGACGCTTCTTCAAGTCAGCTGATTCATCCTCTCCATCCTGAAAAGCATCAGTGATCACCTTAGAGCTACAACTCTATCTGGGAAGGAGATGGAGCTACTACTACAGCTAAGAGTAGTAGCTCTCAATTTCTACAAGCTTGATTTTTCACAGGCTTCTTTCCTAGGACAATCATACCAGTCACAGACTGATCAAGAATGGTTCACATAGGACACTACAGACTTGTATGGAAAGCAACCACCATAAGACAGGACCTGCCAAACTGTGCAGGGAGAATTGTACATAAGTAGTCCAACTTGAGTGCATTTGCGAACTGAAACTCCAACCTTCTGTGCTAGTTAAAACACAGAGAAGGCTTGTCTACCAAAAGCCAGACCCTATACAACAATGAACTTTGCAGTTCATTTATGATTTCACTAAACCTTGTTCTGTTGGACTCAGACCACAAACAAACATGAAGGAGCATGTATGTATCCACCATATCACAAAGTAAATATACTCACTTCACTCTGATATTCAGTCTCTTCTGTCACCACAGCTTTTCTTTTATTGCTTGTTGAAGCTTCTTTCACCCTCTCTGCACTTCCAGATCCTCCTGATGGGGAGGTTATGGCAGGTTCCTGAGCATCTGGAAGTTTTTTCCCCTGAGACAGCCCTTTGTCTGCAGACTCTAAAACATCAATACATGTTACACTTGACAATCGAAATGTATCCTCTTCAGCAGGCTTAGTCTTACACAGCACAGCTTCACCTTCCAACAATGGTGGTTCCACCTCCTTTCTAGTGACAGTGACAGGGATGGGCACTACCCTCCCAGCATCTACACCTGGCTCTTGCTGCTGGCTACCAGAGCCTTGAAGATGAATCTCAGTGTCTTTCTGAGACCCTATTCCACTCCTCCCCATTGTTGTGGACTCAGCAATCAAGGAACCAGTTGAGGTGCTAGCATCAATATTTGCTTTCACTATTTTTTGTTTATCAAGCATGTTGGATGGGGTGTCAGATAACACTCCTACATCCTGACATTTCTTCATTATTGTAGCTGACCTTGAGAAATGTGAGAAGTTAACAGGGGCCGGGGCCAGCTTTCTCGCAGATTCAGCTTGCAGGTTGTGAGTCCCTGGCCTTGGCTGAGGTTTCAGAGGTGCCCTTGGAGCTGGGAGTGGTCTTGAAGCATTTGGTGAGGCTCCCAAAAGACCCTGGCTTGCTGATGGATACACACAAAAGCCCTTGGAAGAATTGGGAGTAAGGCTGAAAGGTTGCCATTTTGAGGTTAATGGCTGCAATGTCCGCACTTTGTTGAAGGCCTCTGCACCTGTCTGAGGTATTACACCTGCTGCACGGCCTGCACCTAGTGTCATCGCCACATTAGCAGTCTTGTTTACAACAGAATCAGTGCCCATGTTGCTTGCTACTGGCAGATGTTGCAAACGGCCTGCTCCTTGTCTCACATATGACTCTTTTACCACTTGCATGTTGGAACTTGGCAGCTCTCCAAAAAAATCAGAGCAGTAGTTCCTCTCCAAGGAATCATCCAATGGATACTGTAACCATGAGACCATCTCATCATCATGGTAGTCAATGTTTGGCGCCACTGGAGTCTCAGCAGCTGTCTCACTCACTACTGCTACCACTGTACCATCCTTGTTGACAGATGAAGCAGATGGCCTTGACAGTGTCACCCCATCCTCAGCTACTTGTCCATTGTTCCACTGAGGTTCATAATGAGGTGGCCATTGTGTCTTACTTCCATTGCTAGCTTCACCCTGCATTTCTACATGCCCATCCTCAGTCCAAACCAGTTCCACAGTGTCCTGATCAGGTCTGCAAAAGTCCACATGAGCAACAGTGGATCAGCTTTCATGACATACATCATCACCTACACCTATTCAATCCCTCTCAAAAAAAATTCAAAGCTTCTTCAATAACTTGAATTTACAACAAATTCACTTGCACAAGGTGAGTACCCACATGGGACTCACACAGAGTCCAAATGGCAAAGGTAACCTCTTTCTTGCTGAACAGATGCTCCTTTTCCTTTCAATAGTAGATGATGGTCGTATGCAGGCACAATAGTATGTAGCATTCTGCCACCCTTATCCCGCTCTAGAGCACAGAGACACATACTCTGCAACAAGCCAAAACACAATTTAGTGACCACCCTGCTCTCAATATATGTTCAAATTGTACTCTTTAACTATGTACACATTACTGCAAATGTATCCATAAGATTGCAGAGAAAACTCCACAAAACTATTTTGAAGGTAACTGTTGTTTCAGATCCAAGAACAAGAAAACAAACACACAACAAGAATGAGTATGGCTATAACCTTGAGATTGTCACTCAAAAAAGCATCAGAGCATCACTTTCATCATGAATGGCAGTGACTAGCTGCCCTAAATTCCCACTGACTTCATCAGATTCCAAGTGAAGGTTTAGATTACTACAAAATGATCTGCGCAAAACTTAGGGCAAACATCTATATAAAAAATCTGCTTCTTGAGTTTCTGTTACATTTCAGGATGCAATGGTCTGCACTCTAGAGGCATAGCTAATGAAGTTACTGCACACAGAAATCCACTGGCTTACAGCTAAATGACATAACCAATAAAGTGCATCATTGAAACATCAAATCATGGCCCTATCAACATTGCATCCTACACAACCACGCATTTCAATCATGACCTGGAACATGCAATAGTGACCAGGGGGGTGAAACAGACTGTCTCTGCATAGAACATATTCCACTGCTTCTGTATCAGCACATAGTAAATGCATGATAACAGTCTAAGGTATGGCAGTACCAGTTAATATCATTAGAGCACCAAACCAGGTACACACATCAGCTTAAAAGATGTGACTTTGGAAGGCATATCTTTTCTACTGAGAGCTTCCCCCAAATACCACCTGTAATAAAGTAAAAACCCTGCCACCACCAAAGTTCCCTGAAAATGACTGCAGCTAGCAAATGTCTGCAAAAGAACCTCTACCTAAAGACAGCCTCAAAGCATGTGCTAACCAGTGTGTTTTTTTCATGTGCTAATCTGGTGCAAACCACAACAGGAGTCCACAGCTCCAATTCACCACTTCTGCTCTGACATGAGGTGTAGGGTGCCAGGTTGCATACAAAGGAAGTTGCACCAGATTTCTACTGTCCAGGGCAGTTTTTCTGCTAGTTTCCTACTGCTTTGACAGTTTTCTCAGAACTTGTCACCATTAAAGCTAAATCCTTTGTGGGATCATCACTACTCATGCTAAATCTCTTGTGGGATCATCACCACCCATGCTACATCACAAAACTGAAAAAAAACACGGGTGCTAACTACCTGTGAATACCAAAAACAACGACATTTGGTAGGATAGGCCGAGAACATCCATGAACTTCCCTAACACTCTCTCACTGCTGATATGCTAAGTTTCAAATCCAGCAAGGGTGCAAAGGTCATGCAAATGGCATGGACTTTACACTCAGTAGAGATATGAAGGTGTCTCCTTCAAGACTCCCTTCCCTGTGATGGCAACTTCCAGCCTGATGCTACACAGACTCTGACAAAAGAAAGGCACATATACCCACTCATGAAGCTAAAGGCTGAGGCTACTGGAACCTTCTTCCAAGGGCCAGAGATTCACTGCTTGGACAAGTATTCGGTCCCAGCTCCCCTAGAATCTGATTGATGCACAAAACACTTCCATTCATACAAGGATGATGCTCTATATTGCAAGAAGTGTCATCAGCTCCCAATCCTCCGAGAAAATGATGGCACCATCGCCCTTCCATACCAATCTGCGGCGTCTTGGATTCAAGCTTGAAGAAACCTCCTCTTCACCAAATTGTAATCAGGCGAAAAGGCAAGACGATATTCTACCTTATATCTACCTCAATCGCAGAGCCGATTCTCCGAGCCAAATGCAGAGCCCTCACTCACTTCATCTCACAGCGAGATGGAGCAAAAAAATATGTCCTCTTTCCGGTGGATCACAACAGCACAAGGCACCCTAATCATGGACACGAGAAACGTTCACAAGGCCATCCAAACACACGCTATCTTCCGCCCGCCCTGTCTGCCGCTGATACGCGTCACTTCGTATAGTACAAAATCCACATGACACTTCCAAAAACCCACACAATCCTTCCCTTACAATTTCGCCACACCACAATTCCGCACCTCGCATCACCGCAAGCCGGAAACAACAGCTTTGGTGGAAAAAAACACAAAAGAAAAAAGAACTTCCGAAAAGCTCAAAAATTGAATTCCTCAAGACTAATCCTCAAACCAAAAAAAAAGGAAAACAGGAAAAAAAAACACGATGAAGAAACTTCCATCATCTCTCCATCTCCATGACCATCTCGACTCATCGCCTAAATCCCGACGGAACTCGCCATCTTTGCCTGCATCCAAAGCTCTGAATTCCAAAGCGTCGCGAAGACGACGACGGCAGCCTCATCCTCCTCCTCCTAGGCTCTCTAGATTAGGGCAACCGGTGAAAACAGCAGGGGCGTAGAGGGTAGCGTCCGACTGGTCTGACACCTACAAGTAGGCTGTTGACCCCCTAAGGGAAGTAGGCTGTCTGCAGTCTGAACCCCGCATGAGCGTTTCTGACATTGATAACTTTTATTTACCCCTGCCCGGAATAATGTTGGGGTCTCTGATGATAATTACTCAAAATTCAATATCTCCCCCCCCCCACCTTAGGTCTAAAAACTATGAAATTTGCCTTTGAGAAATCTCAAACATCAAGGGCTTTTTAATAATATCAGGATCTTGCCCGAGTTTCTCTAAAAAAAAAATTTGTTTTGATTTTATTGAATTTTTTTTTTAAAAAATCCCATATTCAACATCTAGTAAATCATAAGTCTAAACATTATCAAATCATCTTAATGCGTCCTTATTCATCAAATAAGAGCTTTCCAATAATACAAAGTGCAAAGGCCACCGTGGTTTGAAAAATCTTTACATAACAAACAAACAAAACAAACAAATAAACCAACTTCTTTAATAAGTTTATAATGTTGGGGCATTTTTCACTACCTTAGGTCTCTTTTTATTGGCTCTATTATAAAGTTTAAAGGGGGGAACTTGGGAACTATTCACTTGTAGTTTTCATTTAGTTTTTCATGTAATTTGGTTCAACATTTGATAAAGGTCATCAAGTGTCACTTTGAACTAGGTTAACAATGCCCATGACCACATGCTTGAATAGTTCATAGATAGTCAATCAAATGGCCAAACATACCATTTCAAAACACACCCTATGAACAAAAATGCATAGTGGGAAAAAAATTGTCTTTGGTTTTTTTCAAAGTTTCAACTAGTGATATTGTAATTTTTTAAAAACATGGGCATGACATAAAATATTTTTCTAAAATAATTGTACATTTATCCAAAGAAAGTGTTTGGTGATATCGTACTACCTTTTCAAGTTTGCCAAAAAAATTATTTTATTTTTAAATGTCAAAACTTTAGAGAATTAAGGTCTATTCTTACTAAATTTTTTAAAACTATTGTTTATTGATGTTGAAATTTCATAGGATAGTTTTAGGGTTTTAGTATGTATATTATTGCACGTACTTTAAGTGATTTCAGGTCATTGTCAAAAAAATTTAATTTAAATAAATTTTTTTTCAAAAATTCAAAAAATATTTTTTTTGTGTCAAAATCAAATTTTCAAAATAAAATAATTATTCAACAATGAGATGCCAAAGTTGAAAAGGTACTATGGTAGTCTTGGAGTTGTCATATTCCAATACACACGAATTTTGAATTATCCCAATGCATGGGACTTCAAATGTGTTTGGTAAAATGTGTGATTTAAAGTAAAATTATATATTCTGCTCATTATGTGATTGGAGCAATGTTTAATGATGAGCTTATAATTGTCATAATCCAATACACACAAAAAAATACAAATCTACAAAAAATTGTATTCATGTGATTTTAAATGTTTGGTTAAGAGTATAATTTGAAACAAATCTTATATAGATTCTACAATTCATAATGTGATCTAAATTGTTTAATTGATATATGGAAGTGATTTATTACATTGACAATGATATAACAACATTATAAAAGGTTAAAAACTTAATTAATTTATTATGCAAAATCAAATTTGGGATGTGAATGCACTTTGTAACAATCCAATCTAAAAATCAAAAGACACAATAAATAACTTGGGATATTATAATTTGAAATTGATGAGGAACCTAAAGATCACATAAGAAATCCTTACACCTAAGTCTTCATACATTTCCTAACAAAATAAAGATCACCACAATTTCAATTTCATAATTCATTAATCCAATTATTCATAAAGTTGTTTAATCCTTTCAACTAGGAAAAAACATGTCCAACCTAGCAAATTTTGTGTTAGATGAGTTCAAAGTTTCAAAAATATTTTAGTAGATTCTAATGCAAAAGTGTTAAAACCTTAAGCAATAAAGGAAAGCATAAATGTGAAAGTAAAAGACTAATCAAATGAATACAAAATTTCATCCATAGATAATTTACAAGGAAAACAACCAAATCATTTTTTTGGGCCCTTTATTTTAAATATTCTCACAACTATTTATATATATTTCTCATGTTTATCAATTGCATGCACTAATATATGGCTTGAAGTTTATTTTGGAATTAAAAAATAGAAATTGTTAAAAATTTGTATTCCTAATAAAAATTGCCCCTTTAGAATTTGATGGCTTTAACTTTGAAAATTCATAACTAAATTATACCTATTCAATTAATTACCTAATAAAAAATTTAAAATTGAATGACTTCCAAATTACCTTAAGAAAAAAATTCACAAGAAAAATTCTCAAATCATGTTTCAAATTTGTGTTCCTAATCAAAAAAATTCAAGAAAATAAAACAATGTTACATTCTTGAAACTTTTTCTAAATGATTAGGAACTCAAAATACACAATGTTCTTAATATTATTGAAATCTAAAAAATTATGGAACCTAATAAATGTATTTATTAGAAAAATTTATGAAAATATTTTAAAATAATGTTTCCTATGATTTTTCAAAGTTTGATGGGTTCATGATAATTAAGGTGTGGTGTTCCTACTGGTACCACCCAAGGATGCACTTGCCCTATCCAAAAAAATAATGAAATCCAAGAGTAGAACCATTGTTTCTTTAAACTAATGACGACAATTAGAATACACGATGGGATTATGGCAAAGGAAAGTAACAAAAGAAGAAACTCAAGTTTCCTTTTGTGCCTAAGATGATTTGAATCTCATTTTGTCTCTTGTGTTTTACTTGCATCTACATGTTTACCTAAGGGCCCATTTTTGTATGGGATGGGGACTTAGGGGACTACACAAACTTAATTGAGAGGTTAATTAGGGATTTTTAAAGTCAATGGATACCTGGTTATTTAGAAAGTTATTTAGTCCTATCTAAAGAGACACCTAAGGGTCTACGTAGGTTATGAAAAACCTAAAGATTATTTAGGTGAATGCTTAAACCTTATTTAAGGAATCCAAGGAATCGCTTAAAGACCTATTTAGGTTATGGGATACTTAAGGGCTATTTAAAGGGTTACATAAAACTTACCTAGGGGCTATTTAGGGGTATCAAAAGCCTACATAGGGGGCTACACAAAGGCCTACCTAGAGGACTACCTCGGGAAACATTTAAAGGCCTACCCAAGTTATGGTATACCTAAAGGTTATTTAGGGGATTCTTTTAGGCCTAATTAATGGGCTATGTAAGGAGGCACCTAAGGGCTTAATTAGGTTATCATGGGATAGCTAAAAGTTATTTAAAAAATAATATAAAACCTACTTGTGGGGTTAATTAGGGACTTTTTAGGTTATAAGATACTTAGTGGTTATGTAGGGGGTTATCTAATGTTAACTTTTCATGCAAAAGGGGGCTACATAAGGGGCTACCTAGGGTTGATTCATAACCCATATGTAAACCTCATATAGTTGTTTAAGTTGCCGTTTAAATAACCCTTAAGTACCCCTTAACTTATGTAGGTCCCATGTAGCCGTTATGTAACACCTTACATAACACCTTAAATAACCCCTATGTAAACTTTTGATAGCCCTTACATTAGATAGCCCATAACCTTTAAATATGTCCTTCAATAACCCCTAGGGTTGAAAACACATTAAGGTATAACACTTTTAGGCACATGTGAAAATCCATAAATTTTGCTTCAATTACCATTGTGAAGGTAGTGTGAAGGCATGATGCCTTGAATTACACAAGTCATTTTACAAGTTATCATTAAAATTTTATTTTAAGAAAAATTTCAACCTTAATTTATTTTATGGAGAACTTAAATTTGAAAAATGAACTTCTAAACTATTACTTCATTAAATAAAAGATTTAATAAGAAAAAAACATATTTCAAAGTACATAAAACTTTTAGTTATCAAAATCTTTCAAAGTCTTCCTTGGTATCAATGTTATCACATCAAATTACCATTGAGTCCTTTACTCACTAATAAACATTATATGAAGGTGAATGGAGCCCATATTCATTGATTATGAATTGCTACATGTTTTTGGTTATCCATTTGAAAATCAGTTATGTTATGGCTATTCAAAAAATATCCATAATTTTTTTACAATGTGATTATATTATATATAACATTCTAGTGTTAAACCTTTTTTCATTTTAGGCAATTATGTTTAATCACATGGCCAATTACAAATCCCAAAATGTTGCAAAAATTGTTTTATGACAACATTTTATGGACAATGTAATGTGCTTTCATCTTTAAGTTGTTTTTAAGTAAACCCTTAAGCAAGTCCTATGTAGCCTTCCATGTATACTTTCCATTGTCCTTATCCTACTATATAAATAGGTGGATAATAGGTAGGGTTTACCCCTGAATAGGTAGGTAGGTAAGTAACCCATGGTAGGTAGGGAATTAGGTAGGCCTTAACATGGTTAGCCTTATTTGGTAGTCTCTTAACCTATGTGGTAATAACCTAAATAAATCATAATATAATTTTAAAAATAAAACCTATGATGATCATTTTTGAGAACTTTTGAAATAGTTTGTATAAAAACTATGATAATTTTTTTGGATAAATAAAAAAGGAAAATGAATGAGTACAATGAAGATTGGAATCAAACGCAAAATAAGGATTATTTTAAGATTAAACAATACTTCATGTCCTCTTTGGGATCTAAAATTAACAACCCATTTTCTAGAAAGATTTGAAATTATGTTGAGCATAATTAAGTTTGATTAGCAAGTCTTATAAATTCATTGATTTTTATCAATTTCATGGAACATTAGTGGGCCTTTGTGATTTTTTGGCTTAAATATATTAAACTTCATGCAAGGTCACCCACCTTAATGCTGTTATGATCAAAATGGGCATGGGTTCAACTTCAAAATTCTTGTGAATTTTTTTTTGTTATTGTTATTTCCTCAACCAAACAACATTCTAAATTCAATAATTTTTAATTTGTTGATCCAAAATTTGTGAAACAATAACAATGGACATCACCTTGTTTTGTGTTCTTTAACATGTTAAAAATGTGGTGAAAGTCACATCTCAACAAAAAAACACTTTTCTTAATTTAAAAATTTCATATAATTATTTAAGGGTTAACATTGGTATGATAATTATGTAATTACTTAAGGGTTAACATTGGTAATTTATTAAATGGTGGTGTTTAATAATTTCATAATGGTTTGGTGAGTCATTACCAATTAATCATGGTTTTAATTAATGTGCATGACTTAAACATGATAATTCATTAGGAAAGTTTTTGCACATGGTAATATGCATGGCTTAAGTATGGTGATTCATTAAAAAAATCATGACATAAATTAATGTGTATGACTCAAACATGATAATTCATCAACAAAATCGTTACACACATTAATATTAATGGTTCAAATATGATGATTCACTAAGAAAGTCTTTTCACACATTAATGTTCATGATTTAAAAATGTTGATTCATTCAAAAAACATTTTCACAAATTGATGTGCATGGCTTCTAATAATTCATTACGAAAGTCTTTGCACAAATTAATGTGAATGACTCAAATATGGTGTTTTGTTAGAAAAGTCTTTACAAAAATTAATGTGTATGATTCAAAGACAGTCACACATTAGGAAAGTCTTTGTAAGAATTAATGTGCATGTTGAATCATATGGTGAACCATGTGATATGTAAAATTTTAAGAATTTTCTTGTTTAGTTTTTTTGTTTAATATATAAATGGGTGTTTGGGACCTTTGGAAACACTTTCATTTGAGGAGAACAACTTGTGAAAAATTAAAAGTTTTATAGAATAAACTTGTGAAGGGAATTGAAATATTGATTTTCAAATGTTTTGGCATAGTTTGTGAGTTGTAGAATCCATGGTAAGAGGGATGGTTGTCATAAGAATTACACATAAAAATAAATATGTAAGTAAATATTTATGTAAACAAGAACATAAATTTTCATAACTATGTAATAAAAATACATAGTTTTGATCTTCTATTTATTTGTCTTCCACATAATCACATAACTAACATTTCTTAGTTATAGAGGATGCCACCTTGGTCATAAAATTCAACATATTTATGGTAGGGGTGAGGGCTTTAGAATTAGTAAACTCTTTTTAGGTAATCAAATAGATGTTTAATAGTTGTTAGCTTTTCTTTTTGTGTGTAAAATTTTGCATTGTTGCAAAAAAATTGAAAGTTTGTCACAAATTTAATGATTTTTTTGGGAAGAAACAACACATTTTGAAAAAATATCAATTCTTTTTTGAAAAAATAAATTTCTATACATGGTTCAATTAGGTAGCCAAGAATATACGATGAATTGTTTTATCTTTGATATTTTTGTTAAAAATCAAATTTGGCTAAAATCGATTATGGATGATTGTTACTTCAGCTACATCACAAAATTGAAAATCAAATCATGGGTGGTGGGTGGTGTATGCAACAAGGAAATTGGCAAATCAATGTTATAATTTATAATTGTCTACAATTTTTTGGGGAAATGATGCCTCCACAAGTCCAAGATTTTTTAAAGAGCTTATTTAGTTTTAAACAACAACAAAATCTCATGATAACTTATTACAAACTCATTAAGGATCATACCCAACCAAGTCATTGAGAAAAGTTCACAAAAAAATCACCCCATTCCATTGTGGAATTGCTCATCATATCCATCATTAGATATTATTATTGGAAATTTCTCTTGTTAGAAATGATGATTTTTGCCCTAATATTTTATCTTCTAAATGGACATATTTTTAAGTATTGCAATGCACAGGGTTGCCCAATTCTTTTCCAAGAAATACAAAGGTTCCCACAATTGTCAATTATTAATTTACCTTTAGTGCTTATAACAATTGCTTATTATGGAACATCAACCCTGTCTAAACAATGCACATAAAACATTCTAAAAAAATTGGTATAGTATTTGGGGAGCACCTTAAATTTGTAAAGCACTCAAAGAAATTTTGTAATGTACTTGGAGGGTACCTTCTATTTGTGAACATCATTTAAAAAAACAAGATGGTTTTTCTACCCACTCCTTAAAAGTGGAAGGGACCTTAAGCTTAAATGGATCTTACACCTCCTTGTAAGTCTAACATCCCTACTACTTTCAAGGAGTACATGTAAGAACCTTCTCACTCCAACACTTCATGATCTACATATGTTTAGTTTCACAAGAACTAGTGTAACTTGTGTCATTGGCCCATTTAAAAGAATTTTTGAAATGAGAAATGGTGCACCTTCTTCAAGGTTCAACCTAAGTCTGAGATTGCTAGTTCAAAATTCAATAACTCGTGCATTGTAGGCCTACACATTAAAAAATTATCTCATTGTAGCCTCATATGGGCCTTCCAACGATACCAAGTGTGTGATGAGGGGCATCATGGTTTGGGAGATCTCAATGTGATAAACAAAAAAACAAGCTACTTTTTTTAATCGAAAGACTAGTGTGAATATGTGTCATTGGCCCAAGTGTGAACTCATTACTCAACTAATTTCTCTTTTTAAAATCAATTTTCGTAAGTTTAATTTTTAGTAATAAAAATTTCTTGAAATTCAATAATTTTGACATTATAGATCTAAAACTTAAAAAATCACCTTCAAGAAATCCCAATCATTGAAGGCTTCCCAATAATATAACGATGCACCCAATTTCCTTTAAAAATTTAGTTTTAAAAAAAAAAATTTGAATTTTCTTGATATAATTATGCGATATTCAATAAATTGGGCCATAGCTTTAAACAATAAGTTGAACATCTCAATACATTGCACTCATCAAGGGATTTTCAACTATATCAAATGCACAAGGGGACACACCATGGTTTGGAAAATGCAAAATGAAAATGAACTTGTAACCAAAATAATAATAATGTAAACCCATCAAAATATTCCACTACATATGACAAAAAATTGTAAAATATTATGAAAAATCATTACTTATTAAAAATGTTCAGATAACCACATAACATTGATAAAAACATTAACAACATTTGGGTTACTTTCAAGCATGATAAATATCCAATCCTTAGACTAAATCAAGATTTTTGAGTTCAAATTTATCATTTTTTGAGTAGAATATAGACTTTAAGATGTCTCTCAAACAAAGGTGAAAGTACCAATCTAGATGTTAGTTCACCTAACCTCTCCACATTGAGTGCTAAAAAATTCCAAAAATTTTACATTGAAAAATAATTAAAGGTCGAGGTTTCCAGAATAAAAAGGATTGATTTTTCCTAATTCACAACTTATTAATAACTTATTAGAAAAATGTTATCATACCCTCATTTAGGCCTTGGGTGAACCAGTTAGCAACACCTACAACAATACCATGATAAAAACCAAAATAAAAAATAAAATTAAAAAAAATTCTTGAGTTTCTTCTAAACATTGTAAACATTCAACCATTAGACTAAATCAAGATATAATTCTAACATTTCCCAAGTTGATGTATGCCCTAATTTTGAAGAGGCCTCACTCAAGAAGTTTGAGGTATTAACCAAACAATGTAGGCGATGGTTCAGTTTAACCCCTCATTCTGTGATAGGCGTACTTCTTTGTTATTATTTTTTAATGGCAGGCTATTTTTTAGTTTGCTTTTCCATGTGAGAAGCACTTTTTTCTCACTAAATTTCTTTTGACAGGTTGCCATTTTTGCCATTTTTTTGCCTTTCAAATTGCTTGTGATGGGTGTAAAGAGAAGAAGCCTTGATCATTTATCTCCTGAGTCCTGACTCTTGAGTCTGACCCTCACTCTGAAGGTATAACCTATATCCTATATATCAGAACCCTGCCAATTCCACAGCCCCCAAGTTTTAGGAATGGTATTATTGACTCTTGTGAGGTCAGGGTGCAATATGAGCCTGTCAGAGGAATAAGAAGAATTCACAAAGTCTTAAGAGCTCCAAGAAGTTTGGTCACTCAGCCTCTAGAGTTCAATCCCTTTTCCACCCCCAATTTGAGTGTAGCCAGAAAGTGAGCCAAATCACGCATCATTTAATGAAACTGAATATTGGTTTAAAAGATCTCCAGAGAGTTATCCCTAAAGTCATCCTGTCTTCACCCTGTCTTTGGGCCTGCTTTCACCCCTATCCCCTCTTTCAGTGGTATCTGCGAAGTACGGAAATTTTATTAAATCTCAATATGAAATGCTGAAACTCAGCATTTAATGCACAAGGTTCCCGAGTAATTATATCAGTTGTACACGTAGGAGCAGTGAAAATATATGTAGTAGCAGTGGAGGCGCTCAAGAAAAAGAAAGACAGGATGAAACTCAGATTACCACCAAAATTGCTGTAAAAACTAGTCTGGGTCCCAGTTATTTCGTGTTGTAAAATTTTCATTCCATGTTCCGCGGTTGATGCCCCCTATTCGCTGGACTTTACCGATAACTCTACTCTGACAAAACTTTGGTTTATGAGCTTAGGAAAGGCAAATCCAAAACCAATTCATGTGAGAAAAGCAGTTGGATCCCCCTTCTGTAGATGCCCGTTCTCTTTTTCCTTTTCACATGGGTTCCTGTGTTCTGTTTTCATTTTGACACTTGATCTCATCCCCAGTTTCAGCAAAAGTGGGGCCCAGTAGCCTCAGTTTGGGCTCCTTTTCGGATAACTTTGCCATGTGTAGAAATTTGTCCAGTCCATAGTTGGAGAGTGGGATCTATTTTCAGACATCTGCTTGCAGTTATCTCATGGTACAACGTTTTCTAGTTGAAGAACTCCAACCCCAGTCCCTGTCCCTTTTCCCCTTTCTTTTGCACAAACCCAACAACCTAAACCTAAACCCAACAGACCAATGTTGCAAGTGGCCCCCCATGTTGCCCTGTGCATTAGCTATCTCTCACACTTTTGCCCGAGTATTAACTCCTTCACCATTGCTCCCCTTTGTCATCAGCTCTCATGCCCGTCGCAAGATTATAAAAATAATTATCCCTCAATTGCTTATCTCGGCAATTCCCCATCCATAACCCTCGTTATTCCACATACTAATGGATGATAATATACATTACCCTTGATTGACTACAAACGTTAATCTTCCAAATCATTAAACAACTTCAACCCTACAAGTGATATATGCAATGTTAGGATGTAATAAATAATCAATTGTGTACAAATGGGAGAAATAACAATTTTATGAAGAATTAATCGTGAGAAAATTTTAAACCCTAAATAAAACAAAGAGGAAGAAGTAGTACTCTTCCATTTTATACTAAGAATTGTTTGCACTTTCCTTCAAAAGAGAAAAACTGAATTGAACTTTATTTTGTACATTAATTTTATTTATTATCAAAAGAGTGATTTGCAAAACACATTTAGTGTTACAAAAGTTCTTTCCAAAACTCTTTTTATTAACTTAAGCTAGGAAAATTAAATATTGTTTACTATCTTCACTTACTCAAAAAATAATAATTTATTATGTGATTGTTGAAAATAAATTAATAACATAATAGAGATCAGAAGGTATTGAAATCCTCCCAATGCCCAAAAAATATAATTTAATCATTAAGGAATTGAATACAATTGAACACATCTTGACACTATTGAGTAATGTATTATGCATTAAATGGGCCAATGTGGAGGCAGACCCCTAGAATTTCTCTTAGTAAAACTAACCATAAGAGCAATATCCACATTTGAGGTTTGCTTTATATCTTCATCTAAGTACTAAATATTGCTTCGAAAACAATGAGACATTCTTTGGAATACCTGCATCTGATTTCATTCATTTTTTTTCATCATGTTCGGTCATCAACATAGGCTCGGTTGGAGTGACAAGCAATCGAGTAGGTGGGGCTAGGTAGGGGGATAGGTTAGTAGTAATTATGTACATAGATAGTTTAGTGGGGACATAATAGCTTGACTTGGGTAGGAGGGTAGGCAAGTGGAGGGGAGATAGTACATTATTTTAGGTGAAATTTAAGGATGAGATAACTATGATGTAATCTTTTGTTATTAGATTCATTTGCATAGGTAATCTCAATGTTGTTTTCTTTTTCCCAAGTGCTTAAGGTTTTGTCATTATTTGGGTAAGACTTGCCTTTTCTAGATTGGTGTATTCTGAATGCTTGATCCTGCTCATCTATCTATCTATGATGGAAGGTAGTTTGTTTTGTTTTGAATTTATGAGATTCATTGAACCAGGATACTTCAGATCATGTTCTTTGTGTCTTTTGAAAGCTCTCGATGAGCAGGGGTCCATGGGCTTGGTTCCATGACAATTCGACTTCTGGTGCAAAAGTTTTTCAACATTGAACAATTTTTTCACTGCAAATTAAATTAAATTGTAGCGAAATTTTTTGGAGGAATTGAAATGTGCCTTTCATGTTGTTGGAAAGATCTTGATGAGCAAGATTTAATGGAATTTATTTGGTAAGATTTGGATTCAGAATGTGGGAGATATTAAATTTTAAGTGATTTCTGCTGCTGAAAATTCAAATAAATTCCAAAAAACCAGGTGAAATCAATTCAAGCATGATTTCCTTTCATATTTGGCTGTTCAAAAAATCATTACATACATTGCAAGACAATGTTTACATGTTCAGTTTCCCTATTGTGTAATGGGTTCACACTTGGACCAACATCACAGGACACACTAGATGTTTATGAAATGCCTTCATATTTGTAAAGCTTATTCTTTACATTATGTTCATAAAATCCAATGCTGTATTCCATTATCTCTCTGACTATGTACATAGATCCATGAAGTGTTTGAGGCTCTTTTGATGGTGAAAAATATCTCTCAGGGGCTTAAGGCTTTTCGGGATTTCAAAAGATACATACCCAAACGAGACCCATCCCACCTACTACCAGGCCTCCTTTAGACTAGGAGTCAAGGCCAAGAAGGGGAACTTTTGAACATTTTTGGCTTGTTGTTTGGCCTCACATTTCTAATTAAATAATGTTTTTCTTGGGAGGTCAAGGATTTCTTGTGTAAAGTTGTAAAGGCCAAGAAGTCGGAGCCAAGTTGTCAACATTTGGTATGCTTTCCTTTTTTTTCTCTCTTGTTATCATAAGAGACAAAAATAAACAGAGGGCAAGATAAAGATGAGACAAAAATGGCGAGAGACAAAACAAGAGGGGTTTACACTTTACACAGTTTCATCGGATTGCAAGGTGTAGATTTCAAGGAATAGACAATATTTTATTGTTACAACATTGGCCTGCCACAAGCTGTACCAAGGCTAAAGGTAAAGTGCAGCAGGTGTGAAAAGGTTCTATGTCTGGATCTGGGTTCTAGTGTATCTGCAGAATGATGACGGTGCTAAATGTTTTCAACCGGATAGAAATTGTTGATAGGGCAGACCGGCCCATCATAGATTGCCTGCCTCTGACCAAACACTGTGGCAGATCTTTCTCATTCTTCTCCATTTTGAGTGATTTAAAATGTTATAAGAGTGCCTTCTCAAGCTCTAGAAGTCATCTTTCAAGTGCAAAGCCAAGGGACCGGCCAAAAAAGAGTGGTAAAAAAAATACGTTTTTTCGAATTGCATAACATGTTTTTTTCATTTTGACCCCTCTTACTTTCAAACCTCACAACTTTCTTATTTCTTATTTGTTTTAAACGATTTAAAGTGCCATAGGAGCGTCACCTGAATGTCTACCAATCATCTTTGTACTCTCTAATAGCAACAAAGTAACATACAAGGAATTTTTTGGGTGCTCTAGAACCAGGCTTTGTAGTGTTCAATGGTTTGTTTTTTTAGTTCTTGACCCCTTGTAATTTGAGGGGCTGTAACTTTCTCATTTCTAATCCCTTTTAGACAATTATTAGTGTGTCAGTTGTCAGGTTCAAGTTTTGTTTGGACAATGGAGCCCTCCCCTTCGATCTGGCCTGCCCTGAGCACTTAAGTGTTTGGTCACTGGCCGGTCTACTGTACCCCTTATTCTGAGAATTGCCCTCCCCCAACGGTTTTATTGTGCATAAAGCACAGCTACTGAACATTCTAAATCCAAAAAGTTCCACCACTGAGAGGAGGAACTTTTCAGATTTAGGAAGAACTTTAAAAAACTTACTCTCAATATGCCCTCCCTCCAGGGGCTTTACCAAGTGTAAAGCACAGCTACTGAACATTCAAAATCTGGAAAGTTCCTCCTCTCCGCAGAGGAACTTTCATGGTTATAAGGTGCCCTCTGAGTACACCATGCAAATGACATCAGTGCTTTATGTTTAGGGTAAAGCCTGAGGGTGGTGCATTCTCAAAATAAGGGGCCTAGGACAAGGCAATAGTGGAGTCCAGCCCCACATTTTGGGAATGTCCCCCACCCATGGGCTTTCCCCATCCTAAAGCATGAGGCAAAATTTAAAAGAAACCAAACCTATGTAGATCATGAGGCGTATGAATGGGAGGGTTCTTTACACCCATAAGTGGGCATAATTTCCGTCCCACCCTTGAGGAGTAGTAGGCATAATATCCCTCCCAAATCCTCCACAGGAAATTCATGGATATAAGGTGCCTTCCACATACATTACAAATGTTCTCCAAGTGATTAACTGAAGTGGAAGAATAATCCATAACATCTGGTTACCATTTTATATTTGAAAAACAATGAACTGATTGGGCTTAAGAATCTTGATTTGACATTCTTCCAATTGACATTCTTGACATTGAAATTCACTATTTGTTCAAAGTTAGGATACTTAGTGTATGGATAAAATCATTTGCCACGTATCAAATACTTACTACAGGCGACCACTTGTCTCCCTCTCTGTAAGAAATGTCACCTACTGCCCATACTGTGTTTGCCAAGACTTTAATTGCACTTGGCTATATGACTCACATTGCACATATCTTATCAAATATTTACAATCGTTTCCATGTGTGGAGAGTTCAAACTTCTTATCTTCCCATCAAGTTAGGGTAGAGAGGCCGGTGTCCAGACACTTAGTGTCTCAGTAGAATCCATTACCACCTGATAGATCAGCATCCCACCCTACTAGGCTCGACACATTCCAAAGTACAACAGAGGTAACAATTAGTTTCATCAATAGATCAATGACACAAAAGAAAATCATCCTTTTCATCCCATGTTAACAAGCTGGAAAAGGGCTGATTCTAGAAAGAAATGTCACATCACAGACATTTTATCAGCCTCTAATCATCAAGTTGCATTTCAAGGTTGAAAATATAACATACATCTAAATGGTTTGGAGAAACCTTCATTTCTAATCAGAACACCAAAATGCCAAGATTACCCTTGGTTTGAAACTCCAATTGAAGCGAATAAGGATGATTCACTATTGTGTAGATGATGACACATGACCACACTATCTTTTGCCGTATTCATCTTAGTTATCTGAATATAAATTTATTTTTTCCTTATGATACATATTATCCATATCACATCTAGTTTTTAATTTTTTCATTGTATTATCATCTAGATATTTTAAATAGAAACAACATTAACGAAATTTACAAATTAACATACATTCAAATAATTTAAAAACATATCATCCAAGTTACAAAAAGCTTTGGATGGGGTCACATGAAACAAATCCAAACAGGGCTTCTAAGAGGACCTAGACCCATCCACTCATGTAACATGACACCTTCCCATCTTCCCATCATTTCTGTCATTGTTGTGATCTGCACATCCTTCCTATAATTGATGTGAGTTTTTGTTGATTGATTGCCCAGTTCTGTTTCCCAATCTAAGCTCAAGAAATTGAGTATTGATTTTTACCTTGCAAACAGTTACATTCCATGTTATTATCCATCAGTATGGGATGCAGTCACAGTGCAAGTTTCATGTGTTTCACAACATGTTCACGGACTTCAACTCCTTGGCACTGCACTGGGTGTCTTCTACTCTGCAGCCTTATGAAACAATGTATAAACTGATGTTGAAGGGTATTCTCTGGTGCAATGAACTTTAGTGTTCTGCATGGAATTAATTTAGTTCCATAGTTTTTGTCTTTGTTAGTTCACAGGGTTTTCATCCTTTTTCTGGTTTACAGAAGGCAGGAGGACAGCAGACAAGTGATATAATCAAGTTCTACAATGAAATTTTTGTGCACTCCACCAACTGTGTGTTCTTGCTGCACATTGGCACAAAAATGGTGAGCTACACCTACTTCAAGCAACACTCATGGTTCAAATGAAGCAAATGATCCTAACAGTACAAGTGAACTTTGGCCTTTCTGATGGTTTTGAGGGATTGTTCATATGATGCAATAGGCATAAACTGTCAGTGTCTACTTGTTATGCACAGAATGGAGTAAGACCAGTCTGTGCTTTGGACCTGCATGCTTTCCTATGAATGTTCATTAATCTGCTCTGCTGATGTCATTGGATTGATACAGACTAAAGCATGGGAGATTGTAACTTCTGCATGTGCTCTTGAGCAAAACTTGGTGAACTCGGCAAGGTCAGTATGAATCTAGTAGAATGGAATCATTGTAGCCAAGTGAGCCATTTGGAAACAGGATGTGCTGAAGCATTATTGAAACCAATTGCAGACTTGGTATCCTTTTCAGAGGGTGAAATTGTGGATAATAAAAACTACACCTTTTATGCAAGAAATGAGCTCAGGAACATAAGTCCATGGTGTTCTTTTGCATAATCTCTTTTAACTTTCAATTTTCAAAACAGAAGTGACTTTATGTGTTTTTGGCTCTTGTTGTCTTCCTGTCTTAGCCAGTCTGTTTTTCCAGATATCTTGGGGCAATTGGAAGTAGTTTAAATGTGATTGTCACTGAAATTGCAATGCAATTCTAGATCATTTAAACAGAATGAATTCCAAACATAAGAAGATTTGGCAATTTCCTTGAGTTTCAAGCAAGTACTGCACTGCATTGAACATGAAATGGATGTCCTCACAACCTTGTTTGTTTGCCTGTTGATCTCAATGCCAAAACAAGGTCCTGTTGTGTTAGAGTTTGTTAATCTGCCCTAAGTACTCCATGTCTACCAAGGAGGTGATTCATCTTTGAGTTATGGCACTTATGTTCCTCTAACCTCTAGCTTTGGATCAAGTGTAGATGGCTGAGTCATATCCAAAAGCAATTTCATGTGCTGCTGTTGGAGCTGTTGATGCAAAGCAGCATGCCCAATTGCAGTTCTTTCAGTTGTATCAGGTTTCAATGAAACCCATAATGTTCTACATTCATTGTGTTCCATCATCTTTCACTCTATTTGATGGTCTTGACAATGAGGCAATAGTCTACATAGCAGTAACATTCAATTAAAATGCATCTTGATGTCACAATATTCCTAAAGGCTAAATTTGCATTTTGGAAGAATTGGACATGGCATACTGACCTATTGCCCTGCCTTGCCTGCTCTGAGTTATTGGATCATGATGTTGGTTGTTATGAAATAGTCACTGGACTAGCATTTCAACTGCTCCTGTTTCAACAACACAATTGATGCTCTTTGGCAATCTTGACAAAAAATAACCTTGATTTGCATTCCTGAGCTCCTTAAATCTCCAACCGCTCATAGGAAGTTCATCATTGTTCCTAAGATGAGAGTAGAGTTTGCAGCATGTGTTTGAGCAAGAGGATGATTTGGAGTCCCTTCAAAGCCCTGTTGTCATTTCTTCTGAAAATGTTAATGAACCACACATCTTCAGAAGGACTCCTGTTGCCACTTTGGATGTGGAAGAACTAGTAGTTAACTGTTTACCCATTGTTGTGGGTTCTGTTGTTTTGGATTTGGCAAGCATCCATGGTACATTTGGTTTGTGGAGGGCTTGCTTGTGTACTGCTAGTCACACAATGTCATTGATCGATTTTGGTGTTTGAATCAGAGGTTCTTGCTGCCCTTATGGTGTTTGCTGTGCTTGATTGGGATGAAAGCTTGAAGGAAGTTTGAACTGATCACACTCTTGAAATCAATTTGAAAATAATCATGTATTATGTCAAGCAATTTTGGATGTGTGTATTGTAATACTTGTGCAGAACTTGAAAACTGGAAATACATTAGTTGAAATTATTGTAAGTATAACATGATCTAATGTGATTCCAAAGGCTGGCATCAAAATCTTACCAATATGCTCATATGATCACAGTGCAAGTTGTTTCCACTCCATAGATGAACATTAGAGTATGTTTGGGGGATTTGTTGGTTAGAGCAGGAAGAAGCATTTGACACTATGCATTGGACTATTATATGTTTTTCATGGCTTTGCAGAGTTCTGTGATCATGGAAGAGCATGCTTTTGTTGGTTGGAGTGGAATTATTGGTCATCAATCTCTGACATCATTTCAAGAGGGATTCTGAGACTGTATATACTATTCAATGGGACTGATCCTTTTTGGGGTTCTGGTCGTCATAGTCTGGTCCAGTGGTGGTTGCTAGCTTGTGGAGAGAGATGTAGCGTGGCATGGCTCTGGGCTGGGATAGCCTGAGCCTAAACAACAGTCATTCAAGCCAAACTATGGGCAGCACAACCTTGTGTGTTGCATCTGTACCTGCTTGAGTAGCAGGGACCAAAATTCAATTCAGCATGAAATATTTTGGGAGTCAATCCTTTCTAGTTCCAAAAAGATTCTCTCTAAAATTGACCCCTCAAACATGTAGGCAATGCAACATTCATGAGTTTCTTCATTGGATGAATCGGTTTCTTGCTAGACAATGTAGATTTCTCTCTGTCTGTTGACTCAGCATCCAATGTAGATGGGGCTTATATACTACTCACCATCACTTATGTTAAGTATGATGGGCAGTCATGTGATGGCATTCTCAGAAAAAGGTACAGTACAGGCTCATGTATCAACTACATGGAGGTTAACAGGAGCTGTGGGGCCAAAAGTTAGGAAGTGAATTGGGCAGTCAATTGCCTGTTGGTATCATTCGCCTGGTGAGGCCGATCAATACTGAGCAAAAGAACTGGTAGAGCCCTCTGAAGCTCTTGTAACAAAGGTTTCCATAATGTTCTTCCCAAAAAAGTGAGTTTGCTGTACCAATCCTTTGAAGATGTCCTGGCTCTTGCTTTGGTGTTTGTTTATTATCTATCACATCCATGGAATTCATTGATATGAATCATGGAATCAGCAACCACCTGTGTCATTTTAATAAAAAAATAACTTCTAAAAATGTGGACTTTAATATAACCCGGTGATATTGTTGTGGTTAGAAGGTACCAGAGATCAATCTTGGGTAAGTCCTGAAGGTTCAAATTCATAGAAGAGTACTTGACAAATAATACAGTATCAACAACATTTGATGATTTTGTTGTAATGTTGTGGCAATGTTCACATTGGCCAATGTGGGATGAACCAGGTCATTTTAATCAGCTTCTCTTGTCACAGTTGATCACTGACACCAATGATGGGGGTTGCACTATTGGCACAGCAGAAAACAGATGATTACAACGTTCTTCAGAAAAAAGAGATCCTCAGGGTGCATGGAATTTTGAGTGATTGGAAATGATGAAGTCCAAAAGTTTGTCAAGTTGACTTCAAGGACTCCAGTACAGCCTTTTTTTTGGGGCGAAAAATTGCCAAAAGGCGACACTGTCCAAATTTTCTGACGAAAATCCCCTTTTTTCTTAAAATCGATTCGCCAGAGTGCGCTCCTTTTTAAAGAGCGAGTTGCCACAAGTATGCCTACTGACTACACTTTTAATGCTCCTGAAGAAAAGTATCGCCAGTTGGGCGTGTGGGGATACTCGCCAGTACTACGACACTTAAAAAGTGAAAAAAAAAAGAGTTGCCTAGTATGACAGAAAGACTAGGTTTGTCTAGTACAATAATGCTTGGACCCATCTCCAATGCATCTCCAATACATTCGATTTGTCCCAAATCACTAAGATGACCTTTTTCAGTTGAATGGGAAAATGATCAATATCGGATTGAGGATATTAGGTTTGTGCAAACTATAACCATGGAGGGAGGTAATTAAATCAATACATCCCAGAATTGACCAGTTCAGGCTATCACATAATTTATGAAAAAAAATCTGGCCAGTTCAGGGCAAAAAACCTTCTCCTGGGGAAATCCCTAGACTCCCCAAATAAATATTGTTACTTTTGGCTTGTAAAATTTCCAAATGCCAGCTAAGGTCATATAAAATTGCCATGTTATTTGTTCATGGGTATATCAGGGTACAAGACTTACCCGCCTAACGTTGCAGTATACCCGAGGTCCAGAAAAAGAAGCCCATTCTTGGAAAAATGGCCTGATCAGGTTATACCTCTGATTATGGCTAGCGACATTAATGAAGCTCCTCTGACGTACGTCCACGGCAGGATGGCATAGGTCATTTCTGGAAGTTCATTTTGCTATGTTCACAATTTAGGCGATAATACGAAATCAAAAGCTTGACGCAGGCACAATCAACTAAGAATTTGAATGTGTAATCATCATCTCATAATGTGTAGAATCTAACAAAGGATTGATGCTAGCTAAAACAGTTAATTGAACGTCGAGGAGAAGGACACGGAGTCATAAAATACATTATGGCTAAAGGTTTAGGGTTAAAGTTTTAAGGTTTAGGGTACTTTAGATGAAGGCAAGCTGGTTGCTTCATAGGAGCTTCACGAATATGCTCTTTAGGATGCTTAACATTATTGGCATTGACAACAAGCTCAGGTCCAGTTCGCATTGTTAGCGAGTTAGAACTATGAGCAACACTCATGGTTGGGTGCATTCTCGACCCATTCTCGAAATGCGAAACGCGGGTTAGTTCTCTTAAACTTGTCGTATGCCGCCGCTTATTACGGGAATTATTGAAAATTGCCCCCACGTCCCAGGGCCAATATCCTAGACACTGAATTTTCTTTATCACGAAACAAAAGGTCTGAGAGGTCAAGCACTATCCGACATGAATCCCTATGTTTGCGTGTTTCCGATGTGGTTTGGTTTTGGCAAGAGATCTGAAGCACAAAACGTCATATTCCAAAGTACTAAAGTTATAAACAAAGCCAAAAATGAGGAGGACAAAGATCTTTTGATATTTTCTCATCTTTTGATACCATTGGATTTTGGTGTGAATGCAACCTTCTACTTCCTCTAAATTTTATGAGAAAAGTCCAAAAGAAAAAGGAGGAAAAAGATCTTTTAATACTTTCTGATCTTTTCCATGGGATTTTTGGGTGAATGCACCCACCTAGTTCCTGCTAAATTTGATGAAAAAAGTCCAAAAGGAAAAAGAGCTCGGAGGAAGATCTTTTGATTCTTTCTGATCTTTTTCTTGGGATTTGGCGTGAATACAACCACCTCATTCCTGCTACACTGTTGGGGTTATACAGTAGACTTCAGTGTCTATGCTCTTATGTCCCTTTGCTCTTGTGTTGCAACTTAGCATACTATGATTTGAAGTAGGTAGGGATGCAAGTGGTGGTCCAAAAGCCTATTGAAGCGCTTGTCAACTAGCAAACAATGGATTGGAATTGAGAATTATTTGGTCGAAAGTTGGCTCTAGTGCTGATGAGGTGGTTCACTCCCTTGTCTTTTATGGAGGGCATGGAATATCCATGCATGTGGACATGATGAAATGGCTCTGCACATAGACAGGCAGAATATATTGAAGTTGACTATATCATGATACTCAGAAAACACGAGTGCTTACATTTACATATATATACACACACGCTCTTGCTGAGTAAGTGTTATATAACTATTTAATATAACTCAATCAAACGCTCTCACTGATCTTCCTGGATGTATATGTATGCATCATGACACAGCTGAAAAGGACGTCATGATACAAAACCGACCATTTGGGTTAGGTGCAAACATCGGTTGAAATTTCCAAACAACGCAACGCACTCACAAAATTTCTTAGTGTCTTTTTGAGGGCATCTAATTATGTCCTAGAAGTGCTAATCAGTATTAATGTGCTCATACCAATTTATGCATCAGATGTTGCATCGATGCGACTTTCGTGCAATTAATCATTAGTGACTGTAGTAATCCTGCCCATGCTGCTGATCACGTGGAGCTGGAGGATGAGATTCGAGAGTAGCTTCTAGTGATGGCATTTTCCTTTAGAGAAAAGCCCGAGGGCAAAAGCATTACCCGGCGTAAAGACAACGGCAGAAATTTTCTTTTCCAATCTTCATTTTTGCTGTTTGTTTAGGCATCTTTGATCGTGGTTAGTTTATGTTTTTGCCCTGGGCGCTTGATCATCTCTTGCGACGATCTCTGAACCGATCATAGAGAAAAAACTAAATGCCGATGAGAGACTTCAAGCTGCAGTTGCAACAAATGACCGCAGATTATTACTAGAAAAACAAGGAAGGAACATAAACTCTCATACACTAGGGAGCTGATCCGAACGACTGTCGCATACACAATCACTGGAACGCAGCAAGAAGTTTAAGCAGCAAGTCAGTGAGTCCGTTCACTGTTCGGGTTTTCGCTGACGTCCGTAAAAAAACACACACAACCAAAAAGAATTTTGTGAACAACCACCATGCCCCTGCTTGCAACAATTTTACTCCCAGCTTCCGCAGATATGCTCTCTATATGACAAGAATCGCAAGAAGAAGAAGATTATCTAGCTAAAACCCAGATTGCAGCGATCGAAACAACTACAAGAACGACGAAAAAACACTCAAAGATAGAACAAAAATGAGTACATGACAGAGCGAATTTAAGAAACTCTTGTTCTTCTCCATTGGATAGAAGGAAACAGAAGACGCCTTAAAAGAAGAAGCATAAAAACAGCACACTTACTACACAGTCAGCTAGCAACGCGCAGTTTTTGAATCACAGCTACAGCTAAGGATAGGAACTTTCCGAAACAAAATTGTCCGCCCAGAAAATGAAAAGTGCCTCGTCTAAGAGGCGGAAAATTGCGCTTTGTAACGTGCCTTCTAAATACATTGGAAATTTGATATATGCCCGGTCTTTACTAGGAACTGGGAAATGAGCTGAGTGCTCTGATCTAGTCACGAAACATAGCGAAATTTTCAGGAGCAACTTTGCGTGCCAGTTTTTTACACTCACGATTAAAGGAAGTTTTCGTGTGTAGAAGGTTGTAATCCACCTTTGTGATCTGAAGCACGGAAGCCACCGTGCGTATTTATAGTCGTCGTGCAAAGAACATCGATCCTTGCAGACGTGTGCCTCCGTGACACTAATCCACTTCGTCCTCACGTTCTCAAATAGCGGGCGACGACGTGGCCTCTTCTCCAGTGTAAGATCGAAACACTTCGAATGAACTTGATGGGCGTGACCTTTTTCTCCTGCAAGCTCGAAGGCCTAGAGGGAAAGTAAGTACTCGAGCGACGTGGCCTCTTCTCGTGGCAGAAATTAGTGACACCGGCCGCGTTCACAAAACTATAAAAAGGAAACATATGTCTCATCAGTACTGTTGCTGGGGATGCACACGGAGAAAGCAGCTCAACTTTAGTTGCGGCACCATGCTTCACAATTTCAAGCTTGCCCTTGTCAGGCGATTTAGAGATTACAACAGGAAAAAACTAACTGTGTTGACACCTGATTGCAATATGGCATGACCCTCAAATGCCACCTTATAATGTTGGACTGAGTACCGTATCATCTGCAACCATTTGCAGAACCTGTCTCATCACCGGAGTTATACTAGGCTATCAAGCTCCTTTATAGCAATATCTTACTTTTGTGGAAAATTATGTAGTCGTATCTTTGCATCTTAGCCGATGGAGACCGTGTGATCCGTACTCAACGGAACTTTGAATGGTCATGCACCCACCATCCAAGATGGAACGGGACTCTCTTGAACACGAGCGAGAGGAAGGAGCGAACCCAGAAGAGATGACTTCTGAGGAGGTGGAGATGCTTCATGATGCTCTTTCAAATGTTCCCACAGTCCAGCAAGCATCTTATAAGTACAGGTTCATCATCCACTGCCAATATCTCAAAGCACATCGTTATTTTACAGTGTACCGCGCGCGCGAGTCTCCAAGGCGCCCATGAAGATCTTGGTAAGTGCTGCAAATTTCAAATCTACGAAATGTGCAGTAGTTCGAGCGGCGACTCTCTGCTGTGTTATGGTCATGGACCAACGCACCATAAGATGTCAACAAAATTGCACACGAGAATGAAGAAAAATCACACATACCAGAACAAAAAGGATGATACAATGATAGTGGCAGAGTCAAAAGTGAGTACCTACCGCTTAGTTCCCAGATTGAGACATGACTCAAATCAATGAAGGAGTGTGATGAAACAGCATTTGAAGCTCATCAACGCCGTAAATAACTGAGACACCGCCAGATCTCAAGAGAGAGACAGTGCCAACAGACTTAAAAAGACAGCAGATGTTTCTTGCGCTCCCGCAGAGGCTTCTAACACATTGTGAATCAACACATGACGTGATAGAAGCCACTGAGGGAGCGGAACAAACTTCTACATCGAAATCGCGGGTTCGCTATCACATGGCCGATACAGAATACATATAAATATATATAATCCCAAAGAGGCAAAATTAACTTATTGAAAAGAAAAAAAGAAAGCCGACTGCATGCTACTCAACAAGTTCTGCTCCGGAATTACCCCTTTGTTACAATATATATTGCTGTGACCGAGATGCAGATCTCGACAACTTGATTCCACGTGAGTTCAGAAGGCGTGTGATCACCATAGCTAGTGCTCACGTTAAAATATCTTAGATGGATAGCCTCCGCAAGGTTGTAGTGCAGGCGGTTCGGAAATGAACTGCATTAAAGAATGTGGGGGTAGCAGGAGATTTTAAGGCCGAGAGTGAAGACTGGGTTGGAGCAGATGGGTGGAGTTGCAAGAGATACCGGAAGATGCTGCAGCTAGTGATCTAGGCCGGCGGGTTGTATAACTTGCAACTTGGATGATCAGCTGGAAATGAGACAAAAACATGCAGAGTGTGCCGATGCAGATCGTTATTATTACTACGAACTTACAACTCAGTTATAAATAGCTAGAAAATTGTCAAATCCAGCCTGTTCATGGTATTTTTATTAGCCTAGTCTGCAGGTACTGGCAGTGACTAGTGCAGATGATGGACACCACTTTCTCCATAAACAGACGTTCTCCCGGGGACCACTTCAAAGTTCAAACCTGTCCCTGGTCCAGATCATGGTTTGTCAATGTCCCAGACAGGGGAGGAGATCAGATCCCTCGACACTCCCGCGTGCTGCTCCCTGGAACCACTTTTTTGTTCTCAATTGCACATGTTGCTGCATGGACCCATTATTTGCACTGCTTTTTTCCTGTATGCATGTTGCCCCTTTTTGCAGCCATCCTACCTCTAGCTAGCAAAACGTTGTGATGGCATCAATTATTCAATATGACATTATTGTACACACATATCCTCTAGATCTATCCATGGTTTATATGGCTTCATGCTATTCATGTTCTCTTCTGCTCCTAGTACTGAATCTTCCAAGCCTAAGTACTGTACCTCACTTCCTTCATACATGGATATGAAAAGACACATTAACTTTTTTTTTTACCATTATTTTTACATGTGCAACCGTTTAGTCAATACGCTTCTAAAACCTTCACCTCTTTTATCATTATCTTTACTTTTTTCTTATATACATGTCGACTCCTAAATGTGCATTCATGGCCACAGGAGCAACCTAACATAAACCTTAGATTCTTTAGTTGAAAATTTGGCAAATCATTTTCTAAGAAAACAAGGAGGATGTAATCTCAATCAAAGAAGCCACCCCAATGAGTAGACATTGCTTAAAATTACATTTCCATAACTTTGACCAAGCATCAAATGTTGGAACACAATAATTTGGATTGTTCATCTATTTTTTGCAATAAATTGAAGGTTTCATTATTTGCAAAGTTTCAATTAATTACAAAAATTCCATGCAAATGAATAATCCTTTTCTTTGTGAAAAAGACTCAGAACATTGAAATGAACATTGCTTTTCAATTAGAAAAGTCCTCTTGGGTGAAGGCACGTTATGCCCTTTCAAAGTTGTAGTCACACCTATAATTTTTCTGCAATTAAATTATTTGTTAATATATAGACATCACATCTTGAATTATTTTTGCTTTTTTTTAGTATATTTGATTAGCTTTAGACTTCATCTAATAAATTATTTTAAAAAATTCAACAAACATTGAAAATTTTGAACATATGAAATATATTCATGACAAAATAATATTCATCACAAAGTTTGAAAATTTGAATATATACTTCAAAACTAGGGTTGTGAATGAAATTTTTGGGTGAATTTTTTTATGGTGCATAATATTGATGTACATCAATTAAATGTAGAAAAATTTAGAAATTTAAAGTTTTTGGATGAAATTTAATTCAAAAAATGTGTTTTTTCGCATTTTTTTAACATGCATAATAACATTTTTTTTAGGGAAAAACCACTACCACATGAAAAAGGTGGAGATTTTGTAAATGGGCATTGCACTATGTTTTTAATTTTCTTTTGATTGGTAATGTTTCATGAATCATAAACATGAGGCCCTATGGACGATGAAAAACTATAAGTTATATATTTTATGTACATTGATTTTATTCAATCCCCCTCATTTAACCATCAATATCAATTTTGACTCAAAATGAACTTTGAATTCAAAAATATTGTGCAAATTTTAAATTTTTTTATTGACAATGTGTTTAGAATAATCAAAGGATGCCATCAAATTTTTAATTTATTGCGTATTATAATACTTGTTAGACATCACCTTTTTTGAACAAAAGTGGTTCACCCTTAATGTATTTTCACATTTTTTGCATATCAAATGTGGGTCATTCATTTTCAAAATTATGCACATTTTTATGTGTTGAAATGTTTTTAAAAGCAAGAAGGGTTGAAATGTTGAATTTTTTATTTGTAAAGAATATTCGCACATTGGGCTCAAATGTGCTTTTGGGGCTATAAAATATGAAATTTGAATATACAAATCCTTCAGCAAAAATGTAATAAAAGGCATATGGATGCATTGTATTTATGGTATATGATAAAAATTTACAATCATTTGTATTGATAATTAACAAGTTTGCATGATATGAATCAACTTACATTTAATGAAGTCATGATATATATATATATATATATATATAGATTTCAGAGGTTTTATGTGAGTATAATTATTTGAAAAAATCATGTGAAAAAAAAGATACAGCCTTGGAATATATGCTTCATGTTAAAAATGTACACAAAAGTTTTGTATTTATGTCAAATCTAGTCATAAATGTATTCTAATCAAGCTTGTTGAATGTTTATGAATAAACAAAGTTAGAGAATACATTATTACAAATTTAAAATGTGTTTTACATTATCTTTTATTATTAGATTTTAATCAAAATAAACACCTGAATAGTTTAACTTTATAATAAAAGAGCAATTAACCATCACTATGACAAATTGTGACCATGTAAATCACACTACCCTACAACTAAAGCTCAAAAATCATTCAAGTATAATTACATATTGCAAATACATCCTTCAAAATATAAATCCTATGCAATTACATTTTATAAATACAATGATTTAATAAATAAATTTTAATGTAAGAAAATAAACCAGAATGTAGATATCCTACTTTTGCTAATTTTAACTTAAATATCCTACTTTTGTCAAGTTTAGCCCATTTTAGCCAAATATAATTTAATATAGCCTAATTTAAGCTTATATAATTTAATTTAACCAAGTATAATTTAATATAACCAAGTTTAACCAAATATAATTTAATATTATCGTGTTTAGCCTAATATACCTTAATTTAACTTAGGTTAAATTTAAATAACCTAATTTAATTAAAATAACCCCAAGGTATATTAGGTTGCCTAGGTTTAGTTTAAGAAGACCTAAATTTGCTTAAAATAGCCTATGGAAGCCTAGGTTAGATTATTGGGTGGCTTAAATTAACCTAAATCAACCTAGTTCAGCCTAAGGAAAAATAGGTTAATTTAATTTTTAAAATGTATTTTTTATATCTTTGTGATACCTTCACTTGCTACATAAAAAATGTGGTGGTGTAATGGCAAAAGTGTCACAACTTTAGCCTTCGGCTCACAACCAAAGCAAGGGCTTATAAAGGTGCGGGCCAAATGTGAAGCCCAAGAGTCACATTTCATGCTCCCAAGAGTGCAAGAGAGTGTGAAGGAATGAACCCTCACATTCCCAAGTGAGCTCCCACTTTGGGAGTTGAAGTTTCAGTGGACTCCCGAATCTTCAAAGAGCAATTGTAGGGGTCAAAACCCATTGGATTCAAGATTTTTTTATATCATTGGAAAGTTCTTGGAACATACATGTTTAAAATGGGCTTGCATAACCCATTTGAACACTTGAAACATAAGTTATGGCCAAAAGAAAGGCTTGGAGTCAAATTGACAATTTGACTCCCGACCACTAAAAGTCAAGAATCTCCCTGATTTCCATGCGTGCAGGAGACGTGCGACATACCATTGAAAAGCTTTCAATGAAAACTACAAAAAAAAAAAAA
>Ga0209611_10000949_pt1 | contig 47176 bp, 39 predicted proteins | sample S1TSphgellanicum_3_FD_187693 | JGI IMG/M metagenome (GOLD analysis project Ga0209611, IMG submission 187693) | Host-associated microbial communities from peat moss isolated from Minnesota, USA - S1T2_Fc - Sphagnum magellanicum MG (SPAdes) (version 2) | ecosystem: Host-associated > Plants > Peat...
GAAAGTACTTGTTCTGAAAATGGTGCACTAGAGTGCAGAGTTGTATTTTTCAGTGTTAAGGTTTTCACCAAGTTGCTGCACATCATAACAGTTTAGCATTTGGTATGGCCCAAAAAAAAAAAAAAATCCAGAATTCCTTGGAAGATGGCATCAGCAACCGACAATTTTTTTATTTTGTTTTAAGTTATAACCTCCAATTTCAGGTTTTTGAAAATGTTCAAAGTCAAAGAACCCCAGTTCTGGGTTTATTTTGAATTTTCACAAGGAAATAACCACTAGTTCCAGGTTTTTGAAAATTTTCAAGTTTCCTGAGATCAGCAAAGAACCAACAGCTCAAGGTAGGTAGTTTGACCGATTCTTTGGCTAATTCAATTGTATGGATCATTTGAAAATTACTAGTGAAGGGTCCATAAATTCAATCCTAATTGGGAAACTCCAAATAGTAGCAGCGAGTTAAATGAGGCATTGGGCTCAACACAATTATAATACACAATCATGTTCCCCAAGTAAAAAAGTCTTTAGTTGTCCCTGGGAGCAATCATCTTCCTAGAAAATAAATGTGTTTAAAGTTTTGTGTGATCATAATTTTTTAATTTTAATTTTAATTTAAATGTTTTTAATTATAAAGTTGTAGCTTTCCTAAAGACTTTTTCAATGGGAAAATTGTTTTTTTTTTAGGGGAACACGAGATGACTTTGATTGCAAAAAACCGAATATGAAATGATTTTGATAGCAAAAAGATTCAAAACATATGTGTTCTTGTTCCTTGGGGCATTTAAGTTTTTCTTAGGGAAGTTGTCCTTTTTCTTGGGGAACAACTATGTCCCTATGGATGAGAATGAGAAGCTTAAATTGTTTTAGGAAGTAACTTGAACCTCTTTTTTTTTAGAGAATACGGAGGTCTTGAAAAAAAAGAATTTAAATTGCTTTAGAAACAACCATGTTCTTTAGAGAACAAATGTGTTTGAAATTTTGTGTAATCATAACTTTTTCATAAGAATTTTGATTGAAATGCTTTCAATTACAAAGTTGTAACTTTATTAAAAACCTTTTCAATGATAAATCACAAACTCATATAAAACGAACATGAGATGGATTTGATTATAAAAATATTTAGAACATATATTTCCCTAGGGCACTTGGGTTTTCCCTAAGGAAAGTTCATTTCTCTTTGGGGAAGGTGTCCTTCTCCCCAAGGAACTTGGGCCCTTATTGGGAGAAAATTCATTGCCCCCAAGGGAAATTACTTTCAGGGGAACTTTTTTTATTCCTTGTGTAAATTGTTTTTCAAGGTTTTTCATTTGTTCCTTAGGGAAATTTTTCGTTCCCTAAAAACTTCATTTTTGCTCCCTTGGAACTTACATTGTTCATTAAGGCAATTTGCTTGGGACTAACACTTAGTTTTTTTTCCTCAAAAAAGCTATTTCCTAAAGGCAACTAACTTAAAATTTATTTAAATGTTCAATATATTTTTTCATCCATTTTGTTTGTTAGCAAAAACAATTAGGAAAAATATTAAACTTTGGACCTTTGCATTGAAGGGAGGGTTTTAATCACTTCATCACATTTTTTTCTTTGAAACTATTGTGTAAAAAATACATTTACAACATTAATCATTGTGTGATAACAATTTTAAAAAAATCCAATTTTTTTTTCATGTTGGGCATTGTGTTGCAAATGCATCGAACAAAATGCCACATTTAACTTGTTGTTACTATTTTGTGTTTGCTACCTTTACCCACTTGTTCTTTCTTTGAAAAAGAGAGAATTGTACTACACTGGATGGCACCTCTCAAGTCCGTGCCAATATATTCTACAAAATACTAGTGTAATGGTGTGGTATCTATCAATGATTTAATCCATGCCTTCGAGAAAATAACTCTATAGTTGCAAACTATTGACTACAAAACAAAGGACCTCCCCCATATTAGCAACAAGAAGCAGCTTCTTCCTACAAGACTTCATGAGATTATTTCTCAACAGAATGAACATTCCTGCACATTCATTCCTCCATGACATGAATGATTGATTCTTGTTCAATCTTATGTTTGCACTACTTTAAAAAATAATCACAGGTGCCAAAATTTCCCAAATATATGTATGAGAAATGGAAGAAATAAGTTATTATACATAGTAAATCATGCCCACTTGCAACAAGCTTTCATGAGGGATGTTCAAAGCAACAGTGCTCTCACGACAAGTCTGTCGCAGGAATGTATATGCATGATTAATTGCAAGCTTCTTCAAGTAGTGTGCATCCCTTCTTGCTTTCACAACAGTGTCACCAATAAGGTAAGTCACTCCTGCATCTTTAGCCCTCATCAAGGATCTGAGCTCATTGTGTATATCTTGTTCACAAGTAGTAATGGGGCTTGTTTGAAAATGTGCACCTTGATGCTCAGTCGCTGCACTAATCTCTTGGGAGAAACCTTCAGACATACTTGGGGGTTGTATTGAAGAATCAGCATATGCTGAATTATTCTCCAAACCATCACCCTGCAACATTGAGTTCCCCATGACTGGGGCCATCTCCAGAGCTGGCAGAGATGAGACACTTCCCTCTTCTGGTGTCCAACTGGCAGCCAAGGAATCAGCACCAAAAGAATTTTGCAGTGCTTCAAATTCATTGAATCTTATCAAACTTTGGAACAGCAGGTACTCAAAATCATCATCCTTCTTATGCAAGTCTCTATAGCCATACCTTGCAGCGCATCTATACATGGAGTAAGCCTTGGTACCAATACGGCGAGTAAGGAAACGCTCTTCCTGTGGAACTGTGCTGACAGGCAAGTATTTGATACAAACAAAGACAACAGTGGAGTGAATTGCTGGAAGGTGGGTAATGAAGTGTGAGAAGAGGGGTGTAACCCCATGGGCGAGATCTGTGTATACAAGTCCAATGCCAGGCACACGTACCAAGCCAAGGCTTGGACCCAGTCCCAACAACCATCCCACAGATACCTTGTTCTGAATTTCATACTCATAGCGTTTAAGAGTCCCATAGTTCCACACATACATGATGCTGCCAAAGGCAGCTGCTATCACAAGTGGAACCCATCCCCCTTGCTTCACCTTGAATAGAACTGATGAGACATAGACAGATTCAAGTGATCCAAACAGCAGCAGAAATACCAAGCCCACAATGAGAGGCTTGTGCCACACCATGAGCATTACAAGTGTCATGAGATATGTTGTCACCAGCATCACTGCAACCACTGCAATTCCTGTACAAAGAGCAACAAATCGTTTAGCTATCTGAATGTAATGTAAAAAAAGCATACTGACTAACTATGTTTACAAAATTTTGATGTGTATACAGAATGCTCTACATATACATTTTTGCCAGTAGCAAAAATAAAATCAGAATGATCAAACAAACAAAGATGAGACAAAATACCATAAGCATTGCCAATTTGTCTGGTGTCTCTGAACCCCGCAGTGATGACAAGGCAGAGAATCATAAGAAGCCAGTTGATTTCAGGAATGTAAATCTGGCCCTGGAATTGATCTGAAGTGTGCACGATCTTTACACGCGGGAAACAGCCCAGCGCAACGGACTGTTTCACAATTGAGAATGTGGCAGAAATTATCGCCTGACTTGCAATAATGGCCGCTAAAGTTGCCAGGACAAACATGGGCCAGTAAAGTTTAACTGAACAAAGCAAGTCCACTAACTGTCATCAAGACTTGGACAGCTTAAGGATCACTGAAAAGTTATCAAGAGATCAAATGCCTATCATATGTCTCACCCTACACATAGAAAAATATTTAATACGCTTTACAGCTTCAAACAACCAGCACCATCTCTGCATTGGATTTGACAGGGATGAGAGATGAAGGTTATATGCGATTCCCTACAGTTTTGCTACTCACAGCCTCTAGAACAGGAAAACCTGACACATTATGAAATGCCATCTTTGCTCAGTCAAACCCAATACCCATCTTCTACAATATGACTGCACACCATGAGGCTCTTGTTCTATATCTCCCAAGCTCCCTCACAAGCCCTGGCACATGGGAGAAGCTAACTCCATGTAGATTTCTTTGTGAGACAGCCTGTGATAGTACCATCCTGATCCTACCTGAACTTGTCAAAAGGTGACATATCATGGAATGGAACCTAGCAGTAGGCTTATGACCTTGGCAATGATGCATGCATTGACAGAGAACAATCCAGAGAGATAGAGATAAGATCACTTGCCTGGAAGCGATTTGTAGAATGGGTTGTCTGAATGTTCAGGATAATTTAGAAGAAATGCAGCCTGACCAAGATAAGCTAGCAAGAGTGAGGGATAAACAACTGTTGAGAAGGCAATCTGCAACAACAAGAGGAGCACCATCAGCTTCACCAAGAATAACACCCTGTCACTTTCATACTAACCCATCAGGGGGATCACCAGAGTCCAAGGAAAATTTACAGCTTGGCTGCATTCTTTACCTGAATAGATCTGTAAGTGAAATGGCCCAAATCAGCAAACAACGCTTCAGTCCCTGCAGTACATTTGAGCAACAGAGAATAAAACACCACTCAATTCAATGGCTCCATTGCCATGTCACTGAGATCTTCCTGCCATTAGAAAGCAGCAACAAGATGTCTGAATTGCATATCAAACATCAAGCCACACCATTCCAGGTGAAAAAATGGAACATTAGAGGATGCCCTAAAATGTCATTTACAAAGGATATAAGTGCCTGAATGTTTGAATGATGAGATGTTGCTTGCCTGTTATGCAAAGCACAACACCTCCAAGATGTTCCCATCCTGCCCTTTTGTTTCTCTTGAAAAAGTAAACAATCTGAAGAGGAGAAAAAGCTTGAAATATGCCTTTGTCATTCCGGGTGATGTTGTAGATTCCAATAAGTGCAATACAAACAAACCACAGCAGAAAAACTGGAGCAAAAAAAAACCCCACCCTTGCTGTACCAAAACGCTGCATGCTGAACAAACTGACTATGATCACCAAAGATACAATTGTCACCACATCTGCCAAAAAAGAGAACTGAGGCAATTCAGTCAACAGTCCCATCCAGCTCACATATATTCCACAGCACAAGAGCCAAACAGTTTGCACAGAAATTCCAGACATAATCAGCTTGGTAAGCAGTGCTTACTATCATTCAAAGAACTTGATGCCTCTTTGATTCCACTTACTGCTGATAGAACTGCATAAAACATCACCACACTTCTGAGGTAACTACAAGTCACCCACTGCAACAATCATCAAATGGAAGAAGAATATGCAAAGAAATACCACTGTAGTGAATGACAAGGATGAATATAAATATAAGATTTGAAAGTCTATTGGAACACCTGAAATCGCAGGGGTTAATATGCCATCACCAATCACCATGGAAGTGCCAACAAGAACTAGCCCCAAGAGAAGTCTTTGCAGAACATGGCTACCCTCCAGTTTCTTCTGCAGGTAAGTCTTTGGGTGCTGACGGTCCACAACAAATGTGGATAGTTCCTCATCTGTCGGATGCCGATTTGGTAATGAACTTATATTGCAATGTCGACAGAGCAATGAGTACAATGCAAATGTTCCCCCTACGACACACAATATGCTTGTGTGAAATCTTTTATCCTAATAATTTTAGACACAGACATCCAAGTGTGCAAAAACTACAAACTTATGAAGAAGGAATTTCACACGATTTCCATTACCAAATCATTGGATGCAAAGGTTGTGATGATGACAAGTTGTTATGTGATTAGGCTGATTTGCAACATGTGAGAACTACTCATATAAAGTCCAAATCCTACCATGCACAAAGTCCCTTCCCCATGAGGACAGGGATTGAACATGAAGAAGGTGAGAACAAGTTCGAATCACCTCCATAATGCAAAGAAGCCACACAAAAGACCAAATTTATCAATCACCAGAAATGGAAGCTTGGATGATGAGTTGAATATAATACCTTCACCATTGTCATTGGCCTTCAAAACAATAAACATGTACTTGATGAGAGGAATGAAGGTGACGGTGTAGATGATAAGAGAGAGCGCTCCAATCACATCCTGCTTGTTTGTGATGCCTTGAGGAAATGTGCTTCGGAACACGTACAGTGGAGATGCGCCCAAGTCTCCATACACTATCCCCAAACTCTGGAAAGCTAGATGCAAGATCACTGCTGCTGGCAATACCTGCACAAGATCCAGTTTTAATTGGTTTCAAATCATGCGCAACCAGTCGATAGCCAAGACAATCCATCGTCAATTCCATGTGATTTTCGCGTAAGAGGAGCTCACCTTCTGGTTACGCATACTGCTCACGCGCTCGGCTTCCAAGCCGAGCGGCTGGTCCAGAGTTCGGTCCAGGTTCCGCATCTTCCCTTGGCCGCGACCTTGGCCGCCCCGGTCTTCAAAGTCGCCATTAGATCCAGCCATTGCTCACGGTCCTCGGAGCTTGCCGGATTGCTTATTCTCCGTGTTTCCTTTGCGGAATAACAGTGGTATGTTTGCTTGCGGTTCGTAATATCCCGATCTTTGTTCTGGAGACATAGAGAGGGGGAATGTTTGCTGTTTACTCTGCCGATCTTTTGCTCTGACGACTACAAGGTGCGAGGTTCATCAGATTTGCATTTCGTTTCTTCCTTCTACCTTTCCTTTTTTCTCTGGAGATGATGATAAAACAAAGCCGAAAAAAGGGACAAGAAAACAGTGAGAGAGATTATTATGCTGAACCGTTTTGGTGTGTGTCCTCGACTGACTGACCTTGTTCTTTTTGGGTCTTCTTCCGTTGTGCAGGTTCATCAGATTTGCTATTCGTTTCTTCGTTCCACAGTTCTTTTTCTCTGGAGATGATAAACAAAACCGGAAACAGCGACAAAAGAACAATAAGATAGATATGCCAAACTGTGGTCTATCCTCGACTGACCTTCTCCTTTTTCGGATCTTCCTGGTGTGCAAGGTTCATCAGGTTTGGTTATCGTTTCTTCGTTCGACAGTTCTTTTCCCTCTGGAGATGACAAACAAAACCGGAAACGGCGACAAGAAAACAGTTAAAGAGATTATGCTAAACCGTGGTATGTCCTCGACTGACAAGAAAACAGTGAGAGAGATTATTATGCTGAGCCGTGTTGGTGTGCGTCCTCGACAGACTTCAGACTGACCGACCACCTTCTTTTTCTGATCTTCTTCTTTGTGCGTCGGCATGACAGGGAGGTATTGGTGGGGATCGAGATGATGAGCATCATGCGCGTTACACGAAACTGGAGATCAAATTTTTGTCACTTTCGTATTCTCACCTGCAACAAGAACACTTCTTTCTAGCTATTGAAAAAAAAAAAGCCAGTGCAAGAGGTACAAAGGATTTTTTCTTTTCTTTTAAACGGCCCAAAGTCCCCCCACTATAAGGAATTTTTTTTCCAAATCATCACTTTAGACAATAGGTAGAGCAGGTTGCCAAATAGGGCACAATTCCTAAACTTTTCTACTTACCTCTCTAACCTTAGCCAAATCTGGTTAAGTCCTCTTGTGGATGATCACCAACACACCTACTTCACAAATTTGAAAAAACAAACAGTGATTTGAGGCCTGTGAACCAAGGTGGAGCCCAAGTGAGTGGGCTGATATCCTCTGTGAAGTCCCATGGAAATCCCTCACTGTTCATAAAGAATTTTGTATAGGAGAAGTGTTTATCTTTAGACCCTTCTGTGATTTGGGGCCCCTGTCACAGGGCTAGTTGGAGTGCAAGATGCCGAAACTAGACCCTTACCCCACATAAAGTACCTTCAAAAGAAAACTTTTTTGGTCTATCTCTTTTTTAATATATCTACCGCTCCATAAATGCGAAAGAAAGAGGGATAGATATAGAAGGGAAAAAAAAAGGTACCTTCCAAATTATGGTTCTTTGATCCCACTGGTGTGAAGCAGAAGGCCCAACTCCAAATTCTGCTCTAAAACGATCCTCTGAAAACACTGAATTTTCTTTCACTGTTCTTAATAAAAATTAAAAGGGTGTCTAACCCTCTGTGCCAGACTGGGGAGTGCAATATACACTTGCTTTCTGCTCACACTAATAGTTCTCTCTAGCAGCTTTATGGGAGTAAGCCCACTTCAAATGCAAAGGATTGTCTTCCAAACTTCTATATGTATGCGGAGTCTTTTTGTTGGACTTTAATTTTGTTAAAGTGAGTTTCAGTCATATTTCCACCTTCTCATTTTCATAATTTTTGTCTTGTTAGTTGCATGTGATTTTGTTAGTAATTCAATTCCATTTCTATGAATAACTAACATCTAATCAATTAGTTTTGGGATAAATGTGTAGGGTAGCACCCAAGGAGGAGGGTGTTCCCAAAATAAGTGCCTACTTGAGGGGGAGCCAAGGGAGCGCTTAAATTGGGAACACCTTGCTCCAAGAGTGTTACTGGATGTAAAGCATTGACCCAAAAAAATTTGTTTCTGTGATACCCAGCAAGTATCCATTGAGTATTACAGAAAAGAAATGAGAAGTGTTTTGAAAGCTAAATAGCTTGTCTTTGACAGAGGAAAGATTCCACTGAAAAAGGTGGCCTGCAAATGTACTCAAACTTTTGTGCAATCTCTTTATTAAGTACAAAAGGGCCCCAAATTGAATTCTTCCTTTCTCAACAGCGGCCTGCCCTAAGCAGCTTGGCGGTCTCGCCAGCATCTAGGAAGCAAGAAGGGACCCTTGTTGAGCCATTCTTCTCTAAAAAGAACCATAGGGATTTTTTTTTCCTTCTCTTTTTACTTAAGAATAATCTTACAAGTTGGAAGAGACTAATGCAAGAATGTTGGGGATAGGGTTTTTGTTTTGCAATTTTTTGAGGTAACATCAATTGACAAGAATCCCTAAGAAGATCTAGCATTCATTGATAACACGTTTTTAAATATATATTCAAACTGTAGAACAATGACAAAATACTCCACAGAACTAAAGTTCTTAAAACAGTGACAAAATATTCAGGAAAACTTTTTCTTTCGAATTATTGAAGATTTTTTTAACAACAAAGAATTTGCAACAGCATATTCTTGTCTTCTTCTTTGGTCAAGATGAGTACATTCCCCCCCCAAAAAAAGACCTGGTTGGAACTTAGGGGATCTTCCAAATTTCTAAGAAATCAATAATGAATTGCAAAGGAGGAGCAGCCTTGTGATACAGCCAAAAAATAAACTTCATTTATTTGGGTTTTTTTTCTTGCACCTAAAGTTCTCAGCCATGTATATACCTTACTCTGACAATGATGGGCTACATTTAAGAATCCTTGGGCGTTACCTCTTTTACAAGCATAAGGGACTTTACTCTTTACTCTTTCCCAGTTCAACATGCCCCCCCTCCCTTTGAAATATTTTGAGTGAGGTCCACAAAAAAATTTACATGACGCTTTAGTGACGTTCTCATATATACCCATAGTGACGTAGTTTTCTTTCAGTTTTTCATTTTGAGAATTATTTAATGTCGAAGCATAGTGGCAAAGTACGAAGCACAGTGGCAAGTACGATATGTAATATAAATGCAGCTCAAAACCAGGGAAGTAAAGTACTTTTCTAACTCCATATTTTTTACGTTTACAATCCCCTAAATTTTAATGTTCATTGTTGGCTGTATTTAACCTTTTAAAATATGCATATTTGAAATATTAATATATTGAACCTTTGACAGATTTACTTTAAAAATCTTTGATAATTCTAACAGAATTTCAAGGGTTAACAACTTAATATTATGAGAAGGAAGTCTAAATGCGGTTCATATTATTATCTCCCTTTGTACAAGGTTAAATTCAAGAATGGCATTGCATGTTTTGGTGACCGACTTTCACTATTCAGTCATTTTGTGGACAAATTTTTGGAAAAACGTGGGTTTTCACTAAAAGAAAAAATATTTAGTTGCCACTTTTGCAAAATAAAAAACTGAAACAAAAAGCCACTGGTCCGGTGATTTCTTTTTATAACTGTCAGCTTACAATTAATTACAACCATTTAGAAAATCAGAATTTAATATCTCACCTCTCATCAGATTTTAGACCTGCCCAGATTAATTATATTGGATATTTACAGCCTTTTGCTGATGCATATAATTCAGGATTTCAGGATTTCAGGATTTAGATTCAGTTCACGTTTCTATCCAAGTTGAAATTTCGAAAAAAATTCTTCGTAAATTTGTAAATATTTTTCCTTTTTTGGAGTTGAATTTTTTTTTAAATCAGTTTGTGCTTTTCTATCAATTTTGTGGGCTCAAATTGACTTGAGTTCGACTTGTACGTCACTAGCAATTAGGTACCCCAAGACAGAGCCAAGGGTCAGACTCCACATTGACCAACATCAAAATGAATAATTAATTAATTTTTAAAACTCGTTTTTGTAAATTTGAAAATTTCTTTTCCATGATGCTCTATGATATTGTCATAATGAGGAGTGAAATTATTCAGATTTTTAACCTGCAATAATTATGATGGTTTCCAACACCTGAGCTTCATATTTTCACAAAAAAATTGTTTCACTATCTCAAGGATTATTTAATGATGAAATTGACCCTAAAACAGTAAAGTAAATAGGTAGGTACAACATTAATTTATATCATTTCTAGGAATAAATATTTTTATAATGGTGAAATTTTCAAAAGAAGTAAAACATATCAAAGAAACAAAATTTTGCCAAGGAAATTAGAGAATCGTGTGAAACATTCTATTTTCAGATTGCTATTTTCAGATTGAAATCTTCAAATTTGAATTATTCACCTATTCAGGACACGTGTTGAAGCTGCTCTGGTACAATGTTAAACATATTTTTGTTAGCAAAGATGTGAACTCCCCCCACCAGGCCACAGTGAACCAGCACCCCCACCAGTGCACCATCCACTGGATGCCCGTTATTACTCAGTTGTGGATGAACCTCAATTTAGTTAATATTTTGTTTCACCTTGGCAACCAATTTTGTAGGAAGTAGGTCTCACATATATGTAAATAGGTAAGAAAATAGGTAATTACCAGAGAAGTAGATGGTTTGTACATAGGTATGGGCGGTTTTTACTACCTACCTACGAACAACCTGCTCGTGGGTTGTTAATAAATAGGTAGTTAAGAAAAAAGCAACTGAGCTAACCACCATGGTTATCCAGGGAACTGAAAGCCCAACAGAGAACTGTTTCCTGACAACTTACCATCCATCCTTCACGGTGCGCTGGTGGGTGCTAGTTCACTGTGGCCCCCACCGAACTAACTGTCCCGTCCTACGGGCCTACCCAGCTACCACCGCTGTCCTCATAAAACGTCAGGAAGGTACGAAGTGGACCGCCTCCCCTACTCTAATAAGCTTGTGCGCTATTTCTTTTTTGATAAAGCGCACGCCCGTTCAAACGTACATTAGAAGGTACACTCCTAGGACTGCTTTTCTAGTACTTTCCGGAGCTTTTTGACACAACTGGTTTCTGAGAATTTGCCTACCGAAATTGATGGTTCCCCCCCACCCCACCCCACCCCACCCCACCCCACCCCATCCCCCCAAAGCAAACTTTATTGACTCTCCCCTTTGGAGTAGGTAGAGATATTGGAATTTGGGATGCATACAAAAATGGGCCCAAGTTTTGGTGTCCATGTGAAGTCCACCACAGAAACATTTCCAGCATAATTCAAGCAATTACTTGGGCCCTCACCAGGCTAACCACCGTATCTTTCCAATTTAGTATGTTGAATATTCGTCATCCTTATTGATATGTTTTGAAGGGCAGAGCCATTACGGGACGAGCCCCTTCTCAATAAAGAACCCAATCCAGAAAGGAAGTGGAAGTAAAAAAGGAGAGCACATAATTCAAGTTGAATTGATACAAGTCAAGTGCTGAAGACTGGGGTTTGATAACGGATATCATAAGTGATCTTTCTTTCTTTCTTTCATTTAATGATCAATTGCCTGTAAGTTGATAGTAAGTATGGCAGGTGAGTTTGGGAGGGGGGAAATTGAGACATGATTAAACCCACCTCCATTCTCAACATAAAATGGAAGTTGTTGGCATCTTTTGAAATATAATAGAAATATGTTGGCTGACCAAAACAACAAGTGGCAGTGCCTCTATATTTGCTCTTTTAGACCTTGAGTTGTGTCGGCATAGTCATGCTAAGAAACATCCACTTATCTATTTGTTTTAACATCCAAATTTTTTTATCATTAGAGGGAGGAATTGATATGTTGGATGTCAATTGTGATAACCCTTTTCCTTTGCATGTGCTAAGTCTAATTAGTAAATTCTCTTGTAGAACATGATAAGGAAGTCAAGCTATACATGTTGAATTAACCATGACAACATTGGCTACAGTGTGAACCCTATTTTTTGAAATGGTAATGTCAACTCATCAATGAAAAGAGTCAAATCTGACTCAAAAGATGTGTGAAATTGTTCAAGTCACATGTGGAAGCCAACCTCACAACCCATGGATGCACACAAATTGAAAAAAGCCAATGATTGAAGTTAAATGGGAGAGTGTTGGCAAAATACAAAATGTTGTAGAAAAATTTGTGAAAGATTAACCAAAATAGATAGTTCAAGTTATAAGCAATGCAGTTGTGTTGGGGTCAAAACATGAAAGGTTACAAGTTTGTTGAAAATTAGTAATTTATCCTTAGGTTTGTCAAATTGTATTGAGGGTAAAACACTATGTCAATTTTTGATTTAATAACAAAATGCAAACCCAAAATGCATTACATAATTTTCACAAGGAAAAGGAGGGAATGGGAGTTCTAGGATGGGATTAGAATGACTTCACAAAGTTGAACTTTAAAGTGAAATTAATTTGCACAAACCAAAAAAAAAAGGTGGTTAGTGCAAATTGAAAGCAAAATGATGCATAAACAAAATCATAGGAGAGACATTCACTTTATCCCAAATTTGGGAAAATTCATCATTTTCATCCTTATAATATGTTTTGTAATGGTGTCAATGACTTGATCAATGTGACAAAAAATTTCAAAAGTCTTGAATTTATTTGAAAATTAAGTTATGAACCTCATTACTTTACAAGCTCATAACTCCCACATATAAACTAATTTGAAAGATTTCAAAGGTAACATTGTAGCCCTTTCTTTAAAAATCCAATTTTGTATCACAATTTTAATAAAAGACCACAAGAATGAAAAAAAAAAAAAATTGAAAGTTCTAATGCTTTAATATTACTTACAAGGATATTAACCAAGGTTAGGGTGACGAAAGCATGAAATACAATAAAATGGGACCATGCAAACACATGTGAAGTTGCGCGGAGAAAACTATCACACAAAATTGGGTTTTTAAGTATTCAAATGTAAATGAAAAAACTAAAAAAAACATATGATGTGAATGCCATCCACAATGGTTGTAGATCATGGTCCCCTTAGATGTACTAGAGTGACAATGGCTCATTGAAATTGATAGTGTGACTCAAAGAATTATAATACAGACCTTTCAAACTTTTCATATTGCAAATTCATTTGATGTAAACATATCAAACAATGTTTGTGCAAACATCCAAAAAAAATTAGTAGGAATAAATATATATATGTGAGGAGGCATTTGTGTGAAGAACTTCAAAATACCCAACCTTAAAGGAGGTTACAATAATGCTACTTTTAAAACTAAGACTAAAATATATGGAAATCCCAATTGTAACTATCTCCCTTCTATAAAAACTTGAAAATCAATGGTTCACATTTGTTCACATCAAAAGATGACAATTTGTGACACCCAAAAACCCCAAGGGTATAAGAATTGCATGTTATAAATCTGAAAGAATCCACAATTATGCCTTTGTTAAGAAGTGTAAAAAAACAATATTCAAGGCTTGTGGTTATGACCAGTTCAATAATAAAAAAAGGTTACAAGTTATCATCTTTAATTCTTAACAGCCCCATTGAGGTGAACCACCAAATGAATGAATCACAAATTAAAAAGGATAACATTTTCCCTTACCATTTCCCCTCCCTTCCTCTCATTGGTCTAAACTAGCATAATTATACACTTATGTTTTGCATTGCTTTGCATTACTATTGACAATGATTAAATTATTTTGTGTGAACATAATAAATTTTTTGTAATCAATTTTGTCTTTTGAAAAGATAAAATTGTGCAAATTTCACTATATGTCATTTTTTTCATTATTTTTTACATTCCACTATGCCAAAACATGGCATAAATTACATCACTTATGACTCCATTTGTAGTAATAAATGTCATTTACCACTACATGATAACACAATAAAATCATTCTCGTGACTTATGCTACTAATAATATATGTCATTTGTCACCATGTCATTCATGACTATAGTAGGGAAAGACAAACAACATATATTTCCTCATAAGATTATCACATCTCCACCATCAACTTCTAAATCATTTAATTGAATAATATATATTTGGTCACAAATTAAGCAACAACACTTGGTGCCTCAACATGAAGCCACATGGGCAATTTTGATTTCAGTAGTTCAATGAATCCTAACCATTAGATCCTTAAATATTTTGTGCAGGGTGAGAGGATATTACGATGATCCCTTTTGGGGCACTTTTGGGTATAATATTATAATACACACATTGTAAATGTTTCAAAAATATGGTACATTTAATTTTGGGTATCAAATTTGGTTTTTTGGGCCCTACATTTGTGCAAACTCATCTTTGGGTGGTACCACTAGGAACCACCTCAAGGAATGGTTAAAGAATCAAGAATAGCCAAATCATTTTCCTGGGTTGTTTACTTTAAATGTTTTCACAACTATAAATCTTTTTTTCCATGTTTATCAATTGCATACACTAATATATGGCTTGAATTTTATTTTGGAATAAAAAAATTGGAAATTTTTTAAAATTATATTCCTCATTAAAATGGCCCCTTCAAAAATTGATAGTTTTAACTTTGGAAATTCATAACTAAATTATATTTACTCAATTAATTGCCTAATCAAGACCTACAAATAAAATGACTTCCAAATTACTTAAGAAAAAATTCCCAATTTTTCTTTAAAATCATGTTTCAAATTTGTGTTATTGACCAAAAAGTTTAAATAAAGGAACCAACATTATGTTCTTAAAACTTTTCTAAATGCAATGATGAGGAACATCAAAATACAAAATATTCTTGAAATTATTGAAATTTCAAAATCTATGGAAACTAATAAATGTACTCATGAAAAATAATTTATGAAAATATTTATTTAAGTGTTTCCTATGATTTTTCAATGTTTGATGGTTCCAAAAAAATCAAGGTGTGACATTCCTAGTGATATCACCCAAGGATGGGCTTGCCCAATTATTATTTTTACAAAATTAATGTTAGGTAATATTTTTTTAAAATAATAAACATTACACTATCTATATTAAAGGATCTGGATGCGTATATTTATAATATACATTGGTATAATAAGGCCACTATTTTGTTTTGACTACACTGACTTTAAAGTTTCGTTAATCATTATAATGATCAATTTTAATGGAATTTTAAAAATGGCCCATCTAGTTATGCTTGCATTGTCATCTTCCATGTGAATATGATAACTTGTCAAATTTTCAATTTTCCACACATGTATCACATCTTTGCTGGAAAAAATCATTTTTTGAGATGAAAAATTTCAAATTAATCACTTGGTTCAAATTATGTGAAATGGCATGGTTCAATATAACTTTCATTTTCATAAAAATCAAAAATCATTTAAATTATTTTTAAAATATATTTTTGTTTTTGAATACATATTTACATTACATTTGTATCACAACTATACTTCAATCTCCCATGTTATAAAATGAAATGAAATAAAAAAATTTAATATCTTGCCTAGGTTATTTTTAACATAAAAAGGAAAAATATTGTGAATTTTTTTCAAAAGTTTGAAGTGGGATACATTCAAACATGCACACCCCTAGAAAGTAATATAATGTGACATTCCAAAGGGGGTCACTATAATGTGTTTTCACCCTAAAATATTAAGTATTTACTACAAAATTACATGTACACATGTGGTGTTTTGTAGTGATGCCACATGCAAAACACTTGGTTCGTTTAATCATTCAAACTAACCATTGAATATTAGGGTTAGGGTTTGTAAAATCAGATAGGCGATATTCTATAATGACGACATAGGGACAATCTTGGATGTGTAAGATTGTTTGATCCTAGCCATATTAAGGTTAGAGTTTATAAAATTAACACATGGTCTTTTATAGTGATGACACATGGATAGCCGAAGATGCATAAGACCTTTTTATCCTAACCATTGGATATTAAGGTTAAGGTTCATAAAATTAGATGGGTGATCTTATATACTAATGACACATGGACATTATAGGATGTGTAAAATTGTTCAATTTTAGCCATTGGATATTACGGTTAGGGTTTGATGAATTAGATATGTGGTTTTGTATAATGATAATACATGAACCATATAGGATACATAAGATCTATTTATCCTAGTCATTGGATATTAGGGTTATGGTTTGGCAAATTAAACACATACTCTTTTGTAATGGTGACATGTGGATGGTATAGGATGCGTAAGATCTTTCTATCCTAGCCATTGAATCCCATAAATTTAGATAAACCATTAAATATGTAATGTCTAATTACATGTAAACAAATGGTCTTTCGTGATGGTGACATACATAGACAATCTTAACCATAAATCTAATTATTGCATGGTCAATTTTATGACTCCACTTAGTGATGGCTTAATGATGAACATTCCACTTCTAGTCATGTATAATACCATCTAATTTAACATACACCTAATGGCCATCTATGTTCATGCATGTTGCTACCTCTTATCAAACATTTGGATGGTTGATATGACCATTCATGGTATTACATGGATCCAAAATTTACAAGATTTTGACCACAAAATATTCCTCGTACATAATGAATTAGCTTGCATGCATCATTAAGAATTCATAGACTATGAGTATGATGTAGCAATATTGTTCCAACCTACATAGTTGGCTTACCAACTACAAACTATCCAATCTTGTAGATTCTTTTGGAAGCACCACATCATGAAAAACCTTGACAAACTTCAATGACCACAAAATTATAGCTTTGGTGAATTATTCATTGGTACTTCTAATTTGCGAGAATCCATTGCCATCTCAACAAATGGCACCATTGAATCAAACATAAACACCCGCACCAATTTCACACCCACATACCCTATACCTATCTCCTTATCACCAATCTTGCTCCCCACAACCCACAAATTACCATTATTCCAACCTTTTGTTTCAAAATTGGGTTTGTTAGCAACACCTTTGCGCTAATGCGAATATGTGCCTTATCATGTTCAACTACAATGCAACATTAGCATCAACACATACAAAAAGGTTTAATTTCATATGAAAAATTTAGGTTGGAATGAATTACATTTTCATGGTTGTTACTTTGCAAACCATTCACCTCAACAAGAGCTTCCCATGGCCCACAATGCCTCAACTTGGTTATATGTTATCAACCTTCGATGCCAAGAATGCTACATCATGAACATGAACAAGAAGGAATATTCTTAAGATATTCTTACCACATTGACAAGTTTTTTTTTGATAGATCTTGTTATGGAAAAATATTCTCTAACACAAAAAATGTTTTGCCATGTCATTTATAATTCCATGTGGCACTATAATCCTAGGGCAATTTAAAATGTCTAAACTATATGTAATTTTTCATATCAAATTATGATAGGAGAACACCTAATTATCTTATGTTGCTTTTTAACGTATTATAAATAATTACATCTTGACATGGACAACATTTGATTCTACAATTTATAATTAACACAGAAAACCATTTGACAATAACATATGCATGCAGATTTGTTAGTCATTCTTACATTTTTAAATGTTTTAAGATCATTAATTGGATACAAATAGTCTTTTCAATGGTGTATTACACGCCTCAATCAGAGATGATTTAACCCTGGCTTTAAGGGGATCTGTGATTAGGAGTCAAATTCCCAATTTGATTCTCGACCTTGCTTTTGATCATAATTCATGCATTTCACATCTAAATGAATGCCACAAGGGGACTTTAGGCATTTAAATTTCAAAGCCTTTCCAATGGTGTCATGGGGGCCCAATTTGGTGCTTGTTTGTCCTTTCAACTAAAGCTCTGAATATTTGGGATTCCTACACGAATGCAATTCTTAAAGTGGGAGTGCACTTTAAGAATCATTGGGCTAAATCTCTTGCACTCTCCCCACTTGTGAAAGTGTGTTTCACTTTTGAACACACTTTCTTAACCTCATGTGCCTTTGCATTCCACATTGAGTCACAAACCCAATGTTAGGGTTGTGTTAATAGATGCATGCAACTATGTAATATCTTACACATGAATATTATTATTGTTGCAAGCTTCAACATACCAATAAAGTAACTTAGTTTTTTTTCATTTATTCATTTACAACGTGTCACAATATCCATACCCCTTGACACTATTGCTGAACATCGCAAAACTTGGACTTGGACTTATTTATAAAAAAAAAGAAACTCAAGAGTGTAGATGCAAAATACGAAGCAAAGGTTGAATATTAGGTATCCTTTAATCACTTGCAAGATTACAAGATATATGGGACCATGATAAGATATTCATCTTGGAATTTTTGAGCAATTTACAACAACCTCCATGGCCTATAAACTCAACATATCAAAATTTCACAACACAATTTCATTAGTAACCTTTTCAAAATCTAGGCACACAAGAAAATAAACAAATTAATCTTACAACAACAATGGCCTAGAAACTCAAACAATGTAGAGGATGATCCATGAATCATTAATATTTGCTTACAATAGGGAGATGGACCAACTAGTGCCAATAAATAACATTACCACTAATGAAGTGGAGGAATTGAGGTCACCAACATGCTGCAAAGTTATGATAGATTTAGATGATGTAATGACAAATTTTGAGGAAAGCATGCCCCCAAGTACTCCAAGGTCATATACAAGTTCAACTCAAAAGAACTAAACACCAATGGAACTCAACTCTGCTCAATACATTCAAAACAAAATTTGACAACACCATTGATATTATGAACATCTAAAAAACTAACATAGCTAGAGGTATCCATGGGAATGCACAAGGAACCACCTTTGAATGTGGAAGGCTCCCTCAATACTACCAAAGATGAGGCCACAACCATCAAATTGATCCTAGGATGAGATGTAGGTGATAGATCTTAGGAAATATTGCATATTATCTTAAGCAAGGTCATGTAATGGATTAACCACATTGGAATACATGTTTTTTGCTAGTGCGAGAAGTGTATGGGTGTGTAAGTATGTAATTTTTAATTTTTTTGAATTTGAACAAAATGAAAGAAAAAAGTCGATATTATTGATCATCAACCTATTTTCCATTATGGACTACATTTCCAACATAGTGCATCTTGGCATATATTGTTGTTGATTAAAAGGTTCCACTTTAGTCACATGCATTGGGTTTATTGTAATTAGAAGGATTTTTGCTTCATTATCCCAAGGGCTAAAAATTGATGGAACAATATGCATTTTTTTGTGTAGAGAAACCAATGAAATTGGAAATTTTGAAGCTCTTGAAACTTGTGGAAGATTGACCATCTTATTAGCCAATACACCATCTTCCAAAATAATGACACTCCAAAAAATATTTCTAGAGCAATATAGTTGGGACTTGGTTCTTACTATTTGCAATCAGTTGTAAGTTGGTTATTATACAATGGCACAAAAAAAATATTCTTCTTGAAAAGAATTTGAATTTTATTATTATAAAATAAAATCTAAAACAAGAATTGTTCCTGAATAAATCTTCCTTTTTAAAAAAGTTCCTAAAGAACACACAAAACATGAGAAAAATTCATAGATTTTAAATAACATGAATATTGCATAGCCCTAATGAGTTTATAGAATTTCTATGGAAAACACATACAAGCTTGCAACACATGAATTTACATAAGCAAGCAAGGAATTATGGAACGACCATCACATTTAGTAGATGGTCATAAAATGTTGAATCCATGTTTGGATATGAAAATGACATGCATTGAATTATTGTAACATGTAACAACTATGATAAAGTATGTCAACCATACAGGAAGAAATATCAAGGGGTCATCGAAAAGCAATAGTCAGAACATAAGGTTGATGGTCCCCATTTGATAATTCCCTCAACCTTATGTTCTAATTGTTGATTTTCAAGGGTCATAGGACATGCATGAATAATATTTGTTGTTAATATCATTGGCCAACATTTTGCGTTTTGGTCAACACCGACCATAACAAAAAATTTTACAACATATGCCCTAATCGCTTACACATAGGAAAGTGCACTAAACTTATTATAAAGTTGAAACTCTACAACTACAAGTTACATAATAAGGATGAAGGATTACCATTATCCTATAAGGTTGTAACTATATTAATTCCTTTACGATGAAGAGAAACTGAAGAGGACAAAGAATGTCATACATAGGGATGCCATGTTATAATGGGATTTTCCATAAAAGAAGTTTTCATCTTATGTTCCCATTGGACAAATTGGAAAAAGAAAAAGCAATTGAATGTAATAGATAGAAATCCATGTTGATGACCAAAAATGAAGAGGTGAAAAACTAAAGAAGGAACATGAACTTAAAAAATTGTGTATTGCCAAGGACTGAAATACAAGCATATTACAATATCTGGAATAAAAAAACAAGCTCACCACCCAACCATACGACCTACAAATGAAGGCCCACCCTTGAGCTCAAGAAAGAATAAAAAGTCCTAACAAAATTTGGAAACAAAAATCTAAACTGATCATTCTAATGCCTCATTGTTAATAAATCCTAGTACATGTTTGTCAAATTTCTCACGAGCACTAGGAGAGGGTGGAGAGGCTAACAAAGCCATTTGTTGAGCCATGTCTTCGAATATGCAAGTACTGATTGGCTTTGAGGAGGGCTAGGGAAAAAGTCATTTCATGCATGAAAGGGAATTGTCTTTTACCACTTCCAACCCAAACCTTTGCAAAGATAAAACATCATAGAAAAAATGAACCACATTAAGGACGTTTGAAGGCAAGAACAAAGAACAAAAAGAACATGAATTTCAACTTACTCACAATCAAAGGTGATTCTAGTTTTCTTCATTGGTGGAAAGTTAGGCACAACTTTGCTAGCCACCACAATCTCATCCTCAATGGTTGCTTTTTCCACAAGAGGTTGTATGGTTCCCCATATACATCTTGGTCAAGCTCCAACACAAGAACATGCCGACTAAGGGATTGACAAGCACAAATGCAACATCTAAAAAGAAGATGCAACAAAACATAATGGGTCATTCGAAACAAGTGACAATCTTAAATTAGGTTGCATATAAAATGAAAGAACACTAACTTGTGGACAAATTCATCCCCACAATTAAATAATCAGGGGGATAACAAGATTGGATGAATGCAATCAACGTGGAAACATGGATCTCTTGGTCTCATATGAATGTGATGCCTGATTTGGATTTATAGTGTCTAAGCTAATGTGGTTGTAAAACATGTCATCGTTTGCCAACAACACACCCTACTTAACCATGTCTAAGGGAGGCTCTTGAAACTTGAAACCCTCAAGGTCTCAAACAAGAAGGGTTGCCCAACTTAGACGAATTTGCAAGCAAACAATAATTTGGATTATCCAAAGCACAAGAAAAAAGGAAGCATCCACACATGAATGAAGGAAGAACATTACCATCTTCCTTTGATGTCATGGCTCATGTGAGGCAAATTTTTATGACCGCCCACCTTGAATGGATTACATATCCATTGTTTTCAAGGAATATTTGATTTCCTTGAAAACAATAGGGTCATTGTCATGGAAAATGATGATAGCACCATCACTACACAAGAATTATTTGCAAGGCCAAATACTACATAGACACAATTCTTGACCTTTTGGTTCCAATAGGGGATTGAATATGGGGGATCAGACACTGAGGGCATTGGAAGACTAGATGGTACCTCCGTAACTAGCAAGGATGGCATCCCAAAAAAGGGAGTCCTACAAGACATAATTTCACTAGTTAACATGTGGAACTTGAATTATAAAGTTAAGAACTAGCATTGAAATAAGGTGCTATTGACAACCTTGGAGAGCATCTATTGGAGGTCCTTGTACTTAAGAGGCCAAAAGCCAAAGGTTTCCTTTTCCCTCATGAAAGCCAGCCAAGAAAGTTGGAATGTTGACACAATGGATGCTAACTAGAGGGAACCAGAGACCAACATAGGGGCAATGTGGGAAAGGTGCAAGAATGACCAAGGAATCATCTTTTGAAACGTTCTTGAAACTCTTCCACTACAAGCTGGCTTAAGGTTTTCTCGTCAAAGTTGTTAGAGGAGGAAAAGGGTTTACTTGTTCATCTTTTACAAAGATTTTAGTATCTTGTGTAGTAATCTTAGCTATAAAACAACTTCCTCTTCCTTTTCAAACTTCATTTCACCTTGTCTTTTCATACTAAAATCTATGGTCTTCTCCATGAAACCTTCATCAAACTTTCCCCTCAATTGAAGTTTCAACTCAAGAGTGCACTAACATGGGTAATCCAAGTACCAATTCAAGGTGTTAAAAAGACTAGTCTTTTAGTAAATCCTTGCGAAACATGATGGTTTCGGCCTTCAGATCACACCATATCTTGAAAAAAATAGGAAAGGTCTAGATAGGTTGTTGGGCCAATGAGACATGAAAATAAGAGTTGCAAGAAAATAAGAATTTTTTTGATAGAAATGTAATGATGCAAAAGCTCAAAATGAAGGAATCTCATATGCTTGCTCAAAATGGGAGGAAAATTAAGGTGTTTACCTATAAACTATTACATTTAGCAACCTCCTTAGTTCCATATTGTTGGTTTCAAGTTTTACTTTTGAGGATACCCCCCTTTGGCTTGAATTCAAGGAAAAAGGCCAATTCCCATAACTCAAGCCTTCAACATCTAATAAAATCTTGGATGTTCTACACTTCCACATAGTCCAAAACCAAGACCCCAAGGTCCTTTACCATGTTCTCAAATAGTTTGGATGCCTCCATTTCAAGTTAAAAAGAAAAGACATGATCAAATGACTTGAGCTATGTTTAAAAAGATAGAAGTGAAAGTAATGCAATGCAAATGAATGCTACATGGAATCAATAAGAGGGAGGGAAGCAATACTTGAACCAAAATGTGGCCTTGTCCATTTCTCAAAAATTACATTAGACAAATCAACCTTCAAAAATTTATGCATTTCCTTAAGAATTAGAGACTAGTTCCATTGCTTCGGCCAAAAAACTTTCTATTTGTTGTTCACCTATAAGGATACCAACATCTGCAATGTCTCCATGAACATCTTCGGATTTAGATTAATGTCATAATGAACCTAAACTTGTTGAAGGAATTCTAGGCCTAGAGCAAGGTCACACATGGGTAGGCTCTTATTGAAAGGAGTCATGTGCTCCTTTTTCACACTTTTGATGGCATTATTGCATAAGGATTCCAAAACATTTTGATTGTGGATGTGAGGGTCTAGGACATCTACATAATACATCCAATGTGCAAAATCTGAAGTGGCAACAAAATCCCTTTGTAATTTAGACAATGCAAGAGTGAAAATCCAAATGATAAGAAAAATAATATTGAGTAGACATTTACAAAGGAGAAAGATTGTTGACCTTATATATGTATATATATTCAAAAAATGCCTCTTGTGTGAGGTTGCACTAAGTCTTATTGATCTTGCTCTTGCATTTTTTGTAATAATCATCAAGGATGACCTCCTTGAACTAATGTAGAGGAATCATCCCAATTGACTAAATGCAAAAAAAATCATGGACAAGAGATGGCTTGACATGATCCATCTCTATTGACCCATGGAGAATCAAATAAATTATTCTAGCTAGATATACAAGATTGAATTGAAGCAACTCAATTGAATTAGGACATAAAGGAGGGGTTGTTGCCTCACTTGTTGATGTCCTTCATAGCTATAAGTAGCTCCACTAGCCCATTTGTGGTGTCCAAGATTAATGAATCCACATAATTGTGCTAATCCTTATAGGGATGGTTCTTATTGATGTGAGGTTGGTAGACTTGCAAGCCACTTTACTAGACATGAAAACATCTTATTTGACAACAAACTGATGTCTAGATCTTGTTGCAAGAACATTTCAAAGCAAGCATTTTTCTTTTCTTAGAGAGGACTCTAAGAACCATTGTGTTGAACTACCCCTTCCTCCTCTCTTTTCCATTTGTAAATGAGACATAAAAGGCCTTTTCACCTTCCTAGCAACCCATTTGGAAGGCATGTTCCATTTTCAACACATCAATTTTGAATGTCAGATGCACCACAAGCATTGAAAGAAGTCGACAAAGTGGGATACTCATCCTCGTTTTGTTCTTTGGAAAGATTTTGTATGTGTTCAACACCTTAGTAATGTTGAAGTTATTTTGTCACAAGATGGTCTCAATTGACAACTGAGACCAGCTTGGCCCCTGCAACACCAAATGATAGAGCAATAATTTGGGGAAAATCTAAGGCAAATCCTAATCGAATAATTTCTAATTTTAAATCTATAAATTCTTTCAGAGATTGTACATTTTTACAATTCTAAAAAGGAGACTTGATTTTATATATTGGCCTTCTCCTATAATTAGTGTTGATCATAAGGAAAAGGAATTTCAAGAGAGAAATTGAGAAAAAAATTTGAGAGGAATGCATAATATCAAAACCACTATGCAAAGCATCTTCCCAAAGCAAAGTTTGGATTTTTTTAGATATATTATTTGCTATGGTTAGTGCCAACCATAGGGCACAAAATAAACATTTACATTAAAAAAATGAGGCATCAAATTATTTCCAAATTCAAGTATCCAAATTCTCTCAAAGATTGTGTGTTTTTACAATTCCAAACAAGAGACTTGATTTTATTGACTAACCCTCTTGTATAGTTGATGCCAACCATTGGTGAACAAGAACAAACATGGTGAAAATGATGTCTAATTAGGAATTTATGAATGAGCACATGATTTTTTTAAAAGGTTGAATGAAACTTTCTTACGGTTGGTCCTGACTATAAGGAAACATGTGGGAACAAAAAAAATATTATTATGACAATAGAACTGAGATAGAATGCATAAAAGGCATTAGATAGACATATGGTCAATGTCGACCATAAAGAGGAGAAAACCTTATAAATTTCAAATGGACAATAATTTTTTTGAATAGTGAGAAATAAAACTCTTTCTTTCCCAACATGAAGCTTTCTTTATTGGTTAGTATTGATCATAGGAAATAAGGTGTGAAAGATAATCAGACTTTCAAACCCTAACCCTAAATAAGTTACTTTTTTGCAATATGCAAAGTGCAGAAAATACATATAGTTTTCTATTCTAGTTCCTTAAGATTCACAATCTTTTGCTTTCTATAGTTCAACTTATCATTTTTCAACTCATAGACACAAAAGTTATTGGAAAAATAGAAGGATCTATAATTCCTCCCGACCATAGTAGAGGGAAATGAATTCAATTGAAAGAAGAAGAAAAACATATGGAGGACCATATGATAGGATCTCCCATTACATGAATCAAATTTTGTTTAAACCCAAACTTTGTTGTGAACTATATTTATTAAGAATCTTGCCCAATGCATATTCATATTCAGGACATACCATGCAAGATTCATAGGAAATTTCTTTTTATGCATTTGGGGAGGGAATTTGGGTGTTTACATCACAAATTTTTCTTAACGACCTAGTAATGAAAATCATGCAAAATTTGTTATTCATAATTCATATGTTTCATGCACTGATATTATGCATTGAAAACATGTTTGACACACAAATATATAAGAAAATGTGAAATTTAAGAGACATTCATTCATTCATAAGTTCGTACTTCATTCATCAAAACAATTATCCATGTGTCAAACATGTTTTCAATGCATGATATTCATGTGTAAAATGTACAAACCTATGAATGAATGAATTTCACACAATTTTCATTGTAAATTCATCGCATGTTAAATTTGTGAAGTACTTGTTGTTGTGATTTGTGCATTGAGGACTCAAGTGTCTTTGTCAATTCACAACTAAAACCCAACACCTTTGCAATCACTTCCAAGGCGTCCTCTTATGACTCCTATCGAAAGAAAACCTAAATTGAACAAACAGACATTTATCTATTCCTAGCATATAGACATCAACCACATAATCTCATAACTCTAAACCCAAACCATCAAATACAAAATCTCATAAAACTATTGTTGAAAGTTATGCATATTTTCAAAAACCATGTTATTACAATCAGAATGTCCTCATGTTGCAAGAATTTGTAGTGCAAACATTGGGAATCAATTCATCTTTGATCAAATTCAATATATGAAAAAACAAAAAGTTGACTATTGAAAATGTCAACCAACAATAATCCCTGGGTTTTCTATTGTAAGGTTGAGTTCAAAGCCTTCACGGGTACCCTTGTCTTTCCAAGGATTTACCAAAAAAACCTAGGGCATCAGAAACTCGAGATTTTTTTATCGTCTAACTATCTAAATGTCCAACAAAAAATCTCTAGACTTCCATGTCCTACGTCCCCTTCTCCTTTTGAGTTGGAAATCAAAGCCAAACACCCCCAATTTTCCAAGATGAAAACAAAACCTAAACCTTCTCGGATTTAGGTTGCTTTCTCATGGACGAAGAATGTTACGACAATCACCCAAACTTGTTATAAGAAAAATAAAATCTTGGGCTTTCATGGCCCGGGTTTATTTTTCATGAACGAAGAAAGTTGGGTAACCATCACCTGAGCTTCTTCCAAGAATAAAAACGCCCAAGTTTCTTTCTCATAAACGAGAAAAGTCACGCGACCATTGCCCGAACTTATTGTAAGAAAACAAAATCCTGAGCCTCCAAGGGCCAAGTGACCATCTCCTGAATTTGCTCCAAGAATTAAAAAAATAATGTCAGGCTTTCAAGGCTCAAGTTTCTTTGTCACTGACGAAAAAGCTGAATGACCATCGTCCAAACTTGCTACAAGAAAAATAAATCCCATGTCTCCAAGGGCTGGGTTTCCCTATCACAAATAAGAAAAGCCGGGTGTCCATCACCCAAACTTGCTCCAAGAAAAAAAAAGACCCTAGGCCCAGGTTTCCTTCTCATAGTGAAAAAAATCAGGTGAGCATCGCCCGAGCTTGCTACAATGAAAAGAAAATCCCAAGCATTGAGGGTTCAGTTTTCAATCTCATAGATGAGAAAAGTTGGGCATCCATCGTTCGCGCTTGCTGCAAGAAGAAAAAATAATGCTGGGCGTTGAAGGCCCAAGTTTCTCTTTCATGCATGAGAAAAGCCATATGACCATCACTCGAGGTCAATGGAAGAAGAAAAAATTAATCATGGGCCTTGAAGGCTCAAGTGTTCGAATGACCATCACTCGAGCTTTCTACAAGAAATTTTTTTTTTGGAACCTTGAAGGCTTGGGTTTTTTTCTCATGGACGAGAAAAGTCGGGGACCATCACCTGAGCTTGTTGCAAGAAGAAAAAATAAATCTTGGGCCTCGAAGGCCAAGGTGTTTTTTTCATGGATGAGAAAAGCTAGGCAACCGTCACCCAAACTTTCTACAAGCAAATTAAAATCCCAAACCTTCAAGGCCCGGGTTTCTTTTTCATAAACAAAAAAAATTAGGCAACCATTGCTTGAGCTTGTTAAAGCCAACAAAAAGAAACCTGAGGCTTCCAAGCCCCGGTTATTTTTTGATCTCAAAGAAAAAAGTTAAGGGTGGAGTGCCCCTAATTCTTGAAACTTTCAACTCATTCAACTTTTCCTTTGAGGAAAAAAACAATTCAACAAACTTGAGTGTAAGAATTAGGAAGAGGAAAGTTGAAGCTTACTTCTTCGTTGGTGTGTGTTTGCATTGGGAAACCTTCCTACAAAATGCACAAAATAGTCATTTATACAACACAAAACCTTAAATTGAGGCATTTCTTCGGAAGATGTGCACCACATAATCCTCTTCAAAACTTTTTCCAAATTTTTTTGTCTACATTGCTTCTACATGGATGAAATGATATCAAATGTTCTTTTTATTGATTTCTAGGTTCCACTTCATGCATAATATAGACAACGTTTATTTAGAAACAAAAATTTGTGACTAGAAATAGTTCTAAAGGCTCATATTCAAATGCAAGTTTTAGAATTTCACATGTTTCGATGTCAAGAAACTCTTTCATCTTTATAATGGTAGAAAGTCTCCTTTTCCCTTGATGACTTTTTTACATCGCCTCTGTTCGGGATTTGTCCACATGAAATTGTTCTTCCTTTTTTTTAACGTCTTCCACCTTTCCTCCACGTCTCTCTGTTCTACATAATTTATTTTTTATTTTGTGTTTGAAATTATTTGCTAGCAACGACCCTTATATGAATTCATTTTTCCATTCACCGTTTGTGAGAATAAGGCATTTTAAGGTTTAGGTCTTCAAGTGTTGGTCTAAATATTGATACAATAATGTGAATCAAATTTATTGATTAAAAAGATACGAAATTTGAATTATACTGAACAACAATTAGTAAAAAAATATTTTGGATCAATATGGTTTTTTCACTTCTTGATATCAAACAACATCCCAATCTCTATCGAAATGCATGAAATCAATTTTTTTTAATATAAATTGTGATTCCAATATCTTAATGAACGTTTTTTCCCCTCATAAGTACATGTTTAGATTTGGTAATCACAATGAAGTGTAGTCCATCCCAATGAAATGTTATTATGAAATAAATAATTAATCAATACATTATACTTAAGATGCAATCAAATTATCTGAAATATTTTTTCTTGTTGTCTTAAGGCAACAATTTATTTCTTAATGGCCATCTTTGGGAGACTATTAGTGTTTTTATAAAAGATTTTAGAGGAGGTGGTTATTGCACCAAAAAAAGATGTTGCTTGTAGGCAATTGTCCTTTTTTTCTTTGCTTAAAGTGGTGATATTTTATTGTTCAAAAAGGAATTGATAAGGTTAAAACAATTTTTGTACATTTATAATTGGCTACATTTCATAAGAAGTGGCTAGAAAGTTTTTTTGACAATAGCAACTCTAGTAGTAATAACATCTAGAGAGAAAATCAATGAGAAACATTACCCACTACAAAAATAATGATAGGTTGCTTGTTGAAATGTGCAATGTGCACTGAATGGCAAACATTCATCACATACTAAAAACAAATAAAATCTGACCCACTTTGATTTGGTGTTATAGTTGAGGTCCTCTTAATAGAAAACTTGCGTTAATCTTTTTTTCTCTTTAAAACCTAAGGAAATTTGTGGAGTTTTTTCCCATAAAAAAAACATTCAAAAATTTGTAATGTAAACTTTCCCCCTCATGATTATCCTATTATTCATTTTTCATAGTGACATTCCTTTCATTATTATTTGTGTTATTACCATTATTCTAACAACATCTTTCATTTATTAACATTATTTAGGATTGGCCTACACCTACATTTTCTTATCACTTGTGATAAATCTATAGGTCTTGGAAATGTAACTAACAATTTAATTTAATTATTGTTGTTTGTTGTAATCATCCAAAAGAAATTACTCTCTTTAATAAATTTGAAACTCCTTCTATCACTCATATATTGCCATAAAATTTTTTTTCAAAAGTTTTGTTTTGTATTGTTGTTATTTTCTAAGCTTTGGTCTTTATTCACTATAATATTCATGTTATTCAACAATATTTTTGTTTTTAGATATTGTATATATTTGTTTGATTACGTCTAACATCTAATTCTATCGATTATTTTGTCAAATGTTATTTTTCATCTTTTACTTCTTTTTTGTTTTCATATCAAGTAGATAAGAAAACATTTTAGCCCATTATATCCCACCCACCTCATTGGTTACTAAAGAGGTTTGGTGCATTTCATGCCCATTCTATGCATATAATTACGAAAGACCCATATATTGGAAATAATTAGAAAACAAGCAAGGTTTGAAACACCAAAGCTTATTAGAAGATGCAATTGCATTGAAATGACAAGAAAATCACATGGGTTAAAGGTCTCACAAACTACAATCTTATAAATTATAACTTGTGGCAAATTAACTCCAAAGTTGCAATCAAAAACTTGATAAAAAAGAATGAGAAACTACTCAAAACCACTCCAATATATATTATTTCTTAACCTTAAATAGCCACCACTTAACCCTAACCTAGCCGCCACTTAACTTTAACCTAGTTATCATTTAACCTTAATAGTTGCCACCTAACCCTAACCGTCACCATCAAACTCTAATGTAACCTCCACTTCTAAACCCTAGCCACCATTATTCAACATACCTTAACTACTATAAGGATGTGAATATTATTCATCCTTTTGATGAATGTTTTAAACATTCATCAACATTGGGAATTAGAAACGAATAATAATTTTAACACTCCCACTTTATGAAGTTTATAATCCGAACATGGTTATCAATTTGTTATGTTATTCTTTTGATAATGCCTTGGTAAACACATTCGCCACCATGTCCTTCATTGAACAATATTCAAACATGATTTCGTCATTTTCAACTCGAATTCAAACAAAATGATGTTAAATATTAATGTGTTTTGTTCAAACATGTTGTGTGAATTTTTCATCAATGACATTGCATTTGGTTGTCACACCGAATCACCATCACCTTCTTATTTTTCATGTACCTTAATTCTTTCATGAACTTTGTCATCCATATGGTTTCCTTAGTAGCTTGCGTACTTACCATGTATTCGACCTTGGTTGTTGACAAAACGATTGTGGGTTATCGTTTGCTACTCCAAAAAATGGCTCCACCTCCCATCATGAATATAAACCCCATGGTGGATTTCCTATCCTCAAGGTCATTGACCCAATTTGCATCACAATATCCAACTATCTCTTGGGGTGGTAATCTTGTAAATCGTAATTTGAATTGCAAGGCACCTTACAAGTATAGAAAAATGTGTTTGACTACATCCAATGTTTTAAGCTTAAATTGACCATGTGTTCAATCACCACGCTTATTGGGTATGTCAAGTTCAGTCAAATACACAACATGGCATACATCAAGGATCCAACAACTTGTTGATAAGGAACCTTTACCATCTCAATATCTTTGTTCACATTCTTCTTCAACTTTGTTTTGGGATCAAATGGCACTTCAATGGTTTTATAATCCTCCATGCAGAAGAGCTTTAAAATCTCCTTGAGATACCCAATTTGGTTGATGTAAAAAAGGCATCGCTTAAGATCCCTTTCCACTTCCATGCCCAAGAAGAAATGCAAATCACCAAAATCTTTCATTTCAAACTTTTGAAAAAGTTTTTCCTTCTCTTGTAAAAGCTTGTCCTTATTATTATGAATTAGGATGAGATCATCGATGTAAACAACAATGAAAAACTTGACATCTCCCACTTGCTGAACATACACATTAAAGTCTACATCACTCTTCACAAACTCAATGTTTTTCAAAAATGCATTTAGGTTTTGGTTTTAAGCTCTTAGAGATTATTTCAAGCCATACAAAAACTTGTGAAGCTTACACACAAGATGTTCACCTCCTTGTGTATCCTCAGGGTTGTTCCATGTAGATCTCCTTTTCAAGGTCACCATTGATAAATGCAATTTTGACATCCATTTGATGAATCACCATGTTTTCAATGGCTGCTAATGCAAGGATACAACAAATTGACACAAACTCGCCATAGGTGCAAAGGTTTTATTGTAATCCACTCCAAATATTTGGGTGAAACCTCTTGTCACAAGTCTTGCCTTGTAACATTCGACTTCACCATCAACCCCATGCTTGATTTTGAACACCCATTTGCAAGAAATGGGCTTCCTACCTTTGGGAAGTGGTACCAACAACCAAATGTTGTTGATAACAAGAGAAAAAACTATGGTGGCACATTCCACCTCTTTGGTGGCAATTGACCAATCACAAAACCACTCCTTACGTTGCTTTTCAAGCCTTTCTCTTTGTCCATCTTGTTGTGGTTCATTCAAACCCTCATCTTGTGGTGTAAATTTTTTTTCTTTAGAAGAACAATTTGATGTAAATTGGGTGAAAGCACACTACGATGTTCAAAGATTGTCGTCACAAATATTACTTCTTAAAATTGTGTGTTTTTGAACTCCCACCAAATTAATATTTATTTTATTTTATTTTACTTACAAATTGTACTTGGAATAAGATATTTCAAAACTCAAAAAATAAGATTGAAGAAAAAAATCTCATTTTGAAATTGCTATTAAATAATAAAAATATATATTTAACAAGAAAATTATAATTGTATTAATATACTACAAGGTGTAAATGTATTCCAAAAACTAATTAAATGATTTCCAAACTCCATGAAATTTGACACACATTGAATATGACTTGATTATACCAATTCAATTCCATATGATAAGTGCAATTCATATAATTTCACAAAAAATCACATAATGAGGTTTTTTAATCAAACAACTATAACTGTATGAAAATTAGAAAGATTATTGAAAGATTATTCTCATTTGAAAGGTATTATAAATTGTGTGAAAGGTCTTATTTTAAAAACTAAAATTATCTTTTTCTTTAAATGTTAATTGAAATGAAAAAAAAATGGCTTTGGAATGACAAATGCTTTCAGATGTATAAGCATATACACAAAATTACTAAATTACCCAAATGCCAAAAGCCATGTCTTCTGACAATGTTTAAAGAGGGATAATGAAAAATGCCAAGTTTTTTATGTTCCTCATACTATATAGGCAAGGATTTGCTCTCTTAATCGGTGGAAGTTCGTTAGGGGTGAGTAAATGTATTTTGCAAGTGCACATGTCCACAACTTCTTTGCATCTAGCTTAATGAGGGAATTAGTGAGAATTGGGTGCCTTTGAACTATGAACCTTTCTATTCCAATTAGGCGTTCGATCCTTTCACTTCTATTTTTGCCCATAGAGCTCCATTTATCTAGAGTTTTGCAATTCTCCTAGGACAAGGCCACAACTACATGATCACAAACTAAATTTTGAAGCAACAAATATTTCCAAGTGAAAGATGATTCAAATCCATGTCCTCATAGTATCTATCGCTAAGTAGAAATGCATATGAAAACTATGGCTAATCATTTCCTTTTTGGAGTTGTTGTTTCTGTGTTGTTTTCTAGAATGCACAACTAATTTGAGAATATTTTGAACTCTACTTTGTATGGTTCTACAAACAGATCAGGTAGATCGTGTGTAATGGAAGGCTCTCCAATTCTTGGGCTAGTTGTTTGCACTACCTGATTTACATGTAGCTATTGACTATTTTATTCAAAGTTTTTGAAGAGGTTGGCAACAAGTTGTTATTGTGAGATTTGGCAAAGTGTGTATATCCAAGTAAACCATGCATAATGTGGAAGCTCTTAAAACCATGTGGAAGCTTTCATGATTTATGGTGATGCAAAGTTGAGAGCCTAATTATCACACAACTGAAACTTCCACCATGTGATGCTTGCCACAAGTTGTAACAATTTCTAATAGGGATCAATATCCCTATATTTGCATTTTTTATGAATGCAGATTCTAGAAAGATTCATGTTTAGGATCCAATACTTGGAAACATGTGTTTTGCCAATGGTTGGTCTTTCACACTTGTATCTTTTGTTGAACTTTATGTGAAGGGATCCATTTGATGTTATGAAATTTTCCTCCCATTTTGGAACACAACATAAACACATTTTAGGAGTGGAACACAATCATCCAACTTTCACACCTCTATACAAGATCTACATTTAGGTCAGTGAATTGATGTTTTGTGAATTCAATTTCAAATTCTTGAACATGAACAATTCAAGTTGGATACTTCATTAAGAAATTAAAGCATTTGTTTGTTGCATTGTTAGATTATGGGAGAGCATAGGAAAATTGTCAAAATCAAACACACTAAAGAGCTATTATGTTGTGGATTTGCTAGTGGCTTTGGCACTTCGTCAAACTAACCTAATTGTGTGGATTTGTTTAAACTAAAACATTATGTTTAATCTATTCAGAAAATGAACACAATGTATGTACTTTGTCACATTTATGAATTAATGCCAACAACTTGAATGCCATTGTTTGATTATGTTGTTTTTGTTGGTAGTGATTTCAATGTTGATGTTATCTTCAAAGCATTGTAAAACTATTTATTCCATTTATTAACACATGTTGATTTTCTCTTAAGAAAGGTTCGAGGTATAGGACAAGGCATGGGGTTTTTGGGTTGGAGGTGGTGATTGACACATACTCTATGAGCTTTAATTTTCATGTAATATATGTCAAATGATTTGAAGTTCTATTTTGGAACCTAAGAAAAAGATTAGGCCAACAATGTCAAATTTGGAAAGCTTTGTAATACTCAATATATGGAATTTGTAGTTGTACTTAGAAACTAAACTTTACTATGCAAAAAGAAAAAGTATTCCCCTTTCATATTACGTTACTGAACATGAAGAAGCTTTAGTAGAAAGCCAATGTAGCTTGCTTGAGTTTTAGATATGTTGAGCAATGATTAAAATTTGTACCAATTGGGAACAGTTTTTTTGACTTCTTGTGCATGTTAAAGCATCTCCAACAGTGCTCAATATATGACCATGTGAAAATATTTTTCACATTCACTCTTTTGCAACCCCACCCATAAAATTAAAATTGGGACAATAAATAGGCTAAGGACTACTAATAGCAAACTACCTTGATGAATCATTATAATTGGCCAAACAAAAGCACTAAGCAACAATTAGATCATATTTATCACATTCCTTTTTGTAGGTGCATAATGTTGTTGCACCTTTTACCAACCATGGAAACTAGCATAATTATGCAAAACCAAAACCACATTCCTAAACCAAACCGACAAAATTTGGATTTCCTTCATCCAATTTTTATTGTGCAGGAACATACCGAACACCTCTAGAAATGAGTATAGTCAAGTTTTTCTCACATTTTCTTATTTACAAAACTTGTTATTTATACTCATGTATATGGGTGTGTGCATTGATTAATAGTTGTAGAACAAGTACATGCCAAATCAAGGAATGCCTAGCAGCTTGGAATTAGGCAGTACTCAAGAGTTTTGCTTGATGACTTGATTTTGAAGATCATTTGGCCCCATGTACTAAAAGTTGCACCATGGATGGTGTGAAATGAATTATTTCAAGACTTGCATGTTTGTAACAAAGCTTGTAAAAAGCTGGTAGATAATAATGGGGAGCGGTTTCATAGCAAATTTTGTGATCTTGTTTCATGTCTTAAACAACAAGATAAACATATAAAAGAGCAAGTTCAACAAAAGTGGAAACGGAAAAACCATACAGTTGGAAGAAGTTACATTTTCTCCAACATTGAGGAACACCATATAAATGTTCACATTGATCAAGAGTTCAACAACTTGTAGTAAAATAATACATGTACCTATTTTTAAGTCATTCTTTTTGGTTTCAGAGGCCATGCATGAGTGAAGGTGGATGAATTTATGGATTGAATTTTTGAAGGTGGGGTTAGGGCAATTGACCAAAATCTAGTTAGTTGGAGAAAACAACATGATTGGAAGAACAATAATAAATTTACAGTTTATGCATATAGTTGAATAGGAAGTGTAGGCAAATGAGAAAATTGAGACTATCATATGAATTGTGTGAATGTGTTGTTTTATATTTCTGCTCTAGGTGTCTAAGACATTCAAGGTCAATGCTTTGGGTTATATGCAAATGATCATTCCATGGTGCATCTTTCAGTAGATGGGGCCAAATTAACTTTGATGCATCAAATATGTTGAATTTTTTTCCAATATTGCATGGGAGCTTGGGGGAGTTTGGGAGGAAATTTCAATCAATGTTATGATTCCACTTCATATTTGCTGTGGTAAAATTTCTCATTCCTATGTCATTATTTGTGAAACCTTCATTCTACAAACGTCTTTCTATTCCTAATCTATAAGTTTTTGGCTTTGTAAATTTGCATTTGGTGAAGAGATTTTAGAAAAAAACCTAGGAAACTGAGATTGATTATGTTATCTAAATTGTTTTTCAAAATGTTGAACAATTTGAAAATGTTAAGGGTAGTAAACAAGAGTTTCATATATTCCTGAACTACATTATTATGAAAAATAGAAATTCTATCTTTTCTAAATTGCAGTCCCATCTGTCTTCATCAATTAAAGTATTGCCCTATCAAGATAGAAGTTTAGAAAGATGAATGTCATTATCTACTAAGGGATTGAATTGTGTTGCTTAGGTGGTATAACTTATGCACCTTAAAAACCAAGGGGTTTTAGTGAGTTGAACCTCCAATCCCCTTGCCATTTGATTTGCACATGGCATCATCTATAACTCTCATGTGGTAAATATGTCCAATTCATGTTAACACTTGAGATCAAATGGAATACAAAGCTCCTAAAAATGTGTCTTTCATGGGTCTTCATTCACGGGTCTTCAATTCAATATTACATCATGGGAAGCTCAAAGCACTAGGATCCAACTTGTTCCATTAGTAAATTGGAAATATTCAATAACTACTATATTTGTAAATTTTGTGGTGTTATGATACTTAGGCTTTGATTTTATGACATTTAAAGGTTATGGTTTTCATTTATGGTGTGCACCACCTATGGTGATTGGTTGGGACTTAATTAGACATGATAATGTCAAGGCAATATGTGGTAATGTTTTACTTCACTATCTTCTATTTATGGTTTATCATTTTTGGCTAGTTGTAGTGTTCTTACCATGGTGATTAAATCATCATTTTGATTATTGAAATCAGGCACATGATGTACTTTTGAATAATCATCTTGATGTTTTCATAACTCCATTATGTATGTGATGTAGTTTCATGGTCCATATTGTTAAAAGTATCTCGTGTTGTCAGAAATTATGTATGCCTAGGTATTACAAATATATACTTGAAAGTGTTGTATGTCATATCCATTAGATAATCTTTACAATTGAAGTCCATTATGCATATGACCATGTACTTGCTATATATGTCCATGTATTTACAAATACAATGTATGTACTTGAAAGTATAAGATGTCATCTCCATTAGATAGTATGTACACTTGAAGTCCATTATGTATATAACCCAGTACGTGCTTTGTATGTCCATGCATTACAAATACACATGTTTGTACTTGAGAACATAGTATGTCATTTCCATTAGAGTACTTAAAGGAGTTATTCATATTTGAACTAGTTATAATAATACAATCGTTATTGTTACAAATATTCGGGGACAAGTTATTTCTTGTTCCTTTGTAGGTGCCTATGGTTTTAGGGGTACAAAAAAAAGTATGCCTTTTGCTGCTCAAACTACGGCAAAAAATGTTATTCCTATGTTAATTGATCAAGGTATGAAACAAATAGAAGTCATGATAAGTGGTCTCAGTCCAAGAAGAGATACAACATTACGAGCCATTCAAAGAAGCGATGTAATACTTAATTTTGTACATGACATGACTCCCATGCCACATAATGGATGTAGACCTCCTAAAAAAATACGTGTATAAGGATGAAATATATTGTAAAGAACTCTTACTTAATATGATTTGGAATGAAAAACTACTAGTTTCCATTAGAGTACTATGATGGAGGTGTGTTGAATCCCAAGTAAATAGTGAATGTCTTCATTATGGTTGATTCGCCATATCTCCATTCAGAAGTGGTCAAGCTAATATAATAGGAATTGTTATGCGCAAAACATTACTTGGAAGAGTCGAAGGAACATGTATCACATGTGCAAAATTTGAAAAAGTGATGCATCAATATTCTACAATATTAAGCATTCAAGAATTAGTGCACGATATCTTAATCAACTTGAAAAAAATTGTATTTAAAAGTAATAGTAATTCTTGCAAAACTAAAAAAAAAAAATCTATTTATTTTTGGACCCAAAGAGGTAATAGTTCGAGATATCGTATTCCCACCTTTTCTTGAAGTGATTGATATTATGTAATAGATAGCCACCCTTACTAAAGCAATTCATTTAGACATTAAATTAAAAGTTGAAAAAGACTCTGGGTATTGTATGTAGGATTCAATAAAATCTATAGATGGTTACTTCTCTATAGATGTTGTATTTACACCTATCCGAAATGCCAATTATAATTTTCATTCTTTTGAGAATAAAAATGAAACACAAGAAATATTTTTTTATTGAAATATGGACCAATGGAAGTGTTATTCCCAAAGAGGCACTTTATGAAGCTTCTCAAAGTCTAATTGATCTATTTATTCCTTTCCTACATGCGGAGAAAGAAGAAGTAATGCATGGATTAGGAAATAAAAATCAATCTAATATGCTCCATTTTTCTTCCCCACCATCGGAAGATAGGATGAAAAAAGAAATGACTTTTAAACATATATTTATCGACCAACTAGAGTTACCTGCCAAAGCTTATAATTGTCCCAAGAGAGTTGATGTACATATGATATTTGATTTATTAAGTTAGAAATAGGATGATTTGATGAAAATAAAAAAATTTGAAAAAAATCTATTGAACAAGTATTAGAAGCTCTACAAAAAGTTTTTCGATAAAATTATCCAAAAAAAACTTTATTTCCATTAAATAATGATTGGCTCCATCTTTTTTAATAGATAAAGGAATAAATAGATGAAGCCCTTTTCATAGTTATTTGAAACAAAACAAATCCATTGGGAATTTTCCAATTCCTTCTTCACCCATTTGTGAGAGTTTGTTCTCCTTTTTATTTGATTGGTTCATATAGAATCTTTAAGGAATATTTTTTTAGACAAAATATTCCCTAGATGCTAACTAGATTAATAAGGGAAAAAATGAATTATTTCAAAAAAGTCTTAGAGTTAGAGATTTATCAATAGGCATAATAGCTTTGATACCCAACCAAAGAGCTAATGTAGTCCTAAATAAAAAAATTGTTGTAATTATTGACAACGAAAAGGATTTTGAAATTTATTAACAATTTTTAGGAAAGGTATTGTAGCCATTAAAAAAACATTTGATAACTTATTAGGGACTATATGAAGTATTTGAAAAATAGGAAAAAACTACCATTCAAGTAATATTTCCAATGAAGTTGCAAATGAATTTGCTGGTTCACCAATCATTAAGGGTTTTAAAACTGTTAGACCTATGGTATATGCAAGAGTACCTAAAATATCTACTTGAAAGATATACAAAAAATCATTCGGCCAAGCAGGTTTTCCATAATAGTTATGTCCCATACATACCCTTAGCTAATTTGGCTCACAATACAAGATCACTCAAATTTGGTTTTTTTATTATTATGATAGGTTATCGAAAAGGAATATTCCCCCAAAAGAACCAAACATGAATTTTTTTTTCATTCAACTCACGTTATGTTTATGTATCCCACATCTTTAATTCATTTCAAGTGATATAAGTTGAAACAAATTAAAGACTTTTTCAATTTATTAAATACAACAAGTTTCATTTCAATCATAAGCTCATGATCCAAGTCTACTTATGAGTTTCTATATAAAAATCAATATATATTTGGATAGTCTTATTCCCCATAAATCATTTTTTTTTGGACACTTTATTTTTAAATTGTACTAGGTATTGACCTATTAATATATCGGCTTATTCTTTTCATTAGACCTTTCTTTTACTCTAATGATGCCTATTTCGATGAAAAACACAAAGGAAATGGATGCACTTTTCTTATCATACAATATGTTTATTTGTTTTTTTTTTTCCGTATCACATTTAACAAAGCCTATTCGATTGGTGAATATTTGATTGATGAAATAGATCATAGAAAAAAAATTCCTTTGAAAACGAAACATGTTTTTTTTAGCCAAGCTTTTTATCTCTCTATTGGAAAAAAAGATAAATTGGGATAGAAACACATTTTTAATATATATTAATGCAACAAATTGATCAAGATATCTACACAGTCTAATAAGTAATTCAAGTCACACACTCCCATAATCTATCATCTCTCTTAAAAAAATCTTAAATGAAGTATTCGAATATTCCAAAATAAAGAAATCCATAGAATATTACTAAATATTTCATATATTATGTGATGGATATATTCAATAGAAATTTTCATGGCGATTAATTTTTGTGTAATAATTCTTGTAATACTATAAATATTCGTGGTAAATATAACAATTTAGACTCATAAAAGACTTGAAATACCTTGTGTACGAATCATTGGGAAATGCATTAACATAAAAATTGCAATAAGAAGAGGTAATATAAAAGGATGTAAATTATAGAAACAAATGTGGATTGACCCACACCAACACTTCCACATAATAACTCTACCAAGGGGGATCCTATAATAGGAATAACTTCATGTACACCAGTTACAATCTTGACAACCCAATAACCAATTTGATCCCAAGGCAAAGAATATCCAATTACACCAAAAAAACTAGTTAATACAACTAGAATTACACCAATAACCCATGTTAATTCATGAGGCTTTTAAAAACCTCTCATGAAGTAAACACAAAATATGTGTAAAATCATCATTAAAACCATCATGTTTTTTGACCATTGATGAACTGATTGAATTAGCCAACCGAAATTTACCTCAGTTATTATATATTAGATAGAGGTAAAAGCTTATGTTACTATGGGATGATAAAAGAAAGTCATGGCAAAACCAATGGCTACTTGTACCAAAAAAGAAGTCAAAGTAATTCCTCCTAAACAATAGAATATATTGACATGAGGAGGAACATACTTACTAGTAATATCATCTTTAATCACTTGAATATTGAAACCCTCTTTGAACCAATCATATATTTTATCAAGATAAATAAACCTTTATGTATTTCCCCACCAAAAACCATACATGGTGGTTTGCCTCCATACAACTTAAACAAAAAAAAACATATATTTCTATTTTTTTTTCATACTCCATGTTTTTTTCATTGTCCCAATCTCAAGTTGGCTTGTTTCTTTTGTTCTTTTGAGTGATCTTTTACCCCACCTATTTCGAGATATTTAATTCCTAATATTATCAAAAAATTCTTGGATATTTTTTTGTTCGAATCCTAATAGAGATGACTAAACCTTAGATTTCTACTAAACTCCAATGACTCAAAAAAGAAAAGTACAATGGGTAAATATTTTTTCATTATCATTGACTCGATAAATGAATAACACTTGCCTTTTTTTCAAAAAGAGTTTCCATTTTGATAACAAAATCTGAATAACAAAATTTTGTAAATTACCATAGTTTAATTCTCCCGAGAGGTTTTTTTTTTTTAATGTTTCAGAAATACATGGAGAATATTGCGCTTTAGATGCTAAATTTTATAAACATTCAGCAAGGGGAGGGATAATCTTATAAAAAGATTAACAAATTATTTTGTACTATTGATTTGGATCCATTTTAACGAGTCACATACCCATAATCCAAAGATCCTTTAATTAATTAATTGATCACATGATTAAAATACCATAGGATTGATTGAATAAAAGGAAATAAAATCCTGAATAGGAACCACCTCTTCCCTTATTTTTTTATAGATATTCAAAAAGAGGTTCAATAAATAAGGAATATCCTTTTTTAATTGAATCTTTTGAATCTATTACCAACTCACAAAACTCCATCTAATAAGACAAGAGTTATAAAGTTCTAGAATAATAACCAGGAAAACTACAAATAATGTTATTACAACACCCATTAAAAGAGTTGTTCTCCACCCAGGAGCCACTTTACCATATTTTGAATTAAGTAATTTCATAATATCCCCTATACCACTTCATTTTCCTTTAGTTCTAGGAGTACCATCAATAATTTGTGTAGCCATAAAACTTATTGCATTAGTTGAAATTTATTAACTTTGTGTATTACTATGTTAAAAAAGAAACCATTTTTTGGGGATTACCCAGCAATGGAAATTGTAACCTTAGTTGCTATCCCCATATCTTGTTTAGTTGTGAGGTTTACTAGTTATACCTTTTATATAATGTTTGGGCAACCTTCTAGAAAATTGAAGGATCCTTTCAAAGCAGATGAAAACTAAATTTATCAATGACCTATAAATGAAGGGAAGGTCATTAGTTTCCTATTACAAGGAGGGACTTGAGAAAAATAAAATGAAATAGGAACTTTTTTTTCTTGAACTTGGAATTTTAGATGGTTTGCAGAAAAAAATAGCAAAAAAACTGATTCCTGAAGTACCTACCAACAAAAATGTATAAACCAATGATTTAGTTAAGAGTGAGAATTATGAAAATAGCTTTCGTATTAATCTAGAAATAGATTCATTTAAAAATTCTTTAATGTATATATATCACTTCTCTATTTAGAGAGGTAGAAAGAAAAATTTCATGAATCTTAGACTATTTATCTTTTGGTAGTTAGATCCCTTAATTTTTGGAATGCTCTAAATTTGACTTGAAAATCTAGATCGGGATCAATATTGGCAAAAAACATTTCTAAACAAAATTCTAGCATCATTCCAAATATGTCCAAAAAGGAAAAGAAGAGCAAATGTGGCATGGTTGAAGGTAAACTAACCCCTTGGACTACTACAAAAAACACCATCCAATTTTAGAGTAACGCGATTGAATTCAAAAATTTCACTCAATTGAGCATGTCTAGCATACTTTTTCACGGTAGCTAAGTCATTTAAACTTACTCCATTGAGTTCATTGCCATAAAATTCGATAGTTACACCTACTTGTTCAACACTATATTTAGATTTTACTCTTCTAAATGGAACATCCACCCTAACAATTCCTTCTTCATCTACCAAAACAATTGGAAAAGTTTCAAAGAAAATAGGCATGTGACGTATGAAAAGCTCATGTCTTTGAAAACACCACGGTTAACCCAACAACTATTCCATCTTCATTATCCATCACGCCTACTTTAAATAATCCTCCCTTGGCTGGATTATTACCAATATAATCATAAAAAGCTTTTTTTGGGGGAATTTTAGACCAAGCCTCTGATAAATTAAGATTTTCAGCTTTATTGGAACAAATCCTTCTATTTATTTCCTATTGGAAGAATCCCTGATCCCATTGATAGTGGGTGGGACCAAATAATTCTACTAGAGTTGCGAAACCATACCACATAGTTCCAACAATGACAAAAACGACAAAAAATATGGTGGCAATACTACTAAATAAAACAATTTTCACATTCCCCATATGTAATCCTTTATATGATCGTTGGGGGGGGGGGGGGGGAAAAACTGGGGTGGAATAAACCTACTATTATACCTAAAATACCAACTATAATATGGTGAAAAACTATACCCCTTAAAACAAAGGGATTGAAACCCTCAGCTCCCCAATTTGGAGCTACGAGTTATACTTTTTCAATCAATTCATAGGGATTTGATACCCATATACCGGGACCAAATAGAGCTTTTATGTGGAATGCTCCAAATCCAAAACAAAGAACTCTCGAAAGAAATAAATATTTTGGGTAAATCCAAAAAAGGTTTACTTTTGCTTTCGTTGCAAGATAACTCCGAATCCCAAAAGACCTAGTGCTAGATAGATGCTAAGAAAAGCAAACCTGATAATACAATATGCACTGCAACCACACCCTCATAACTCTAAAGACCTACATTAATTACAATTTCTCCAGTAATACTCCAGCCCCCCCATGATTTTATTATTCCTAGATGAGTGATCAAAGGTATAACAAACATACCTTGTCAAGAATTGGATCAAGAATAGGATCAAACGGATAAAAATTGGCTAATTCATATAAGGCCATAGAACCAACCTAACCAAAAACCAAAGCTATATGCATTAAATGTACATCAATCAAATGGTCATGATCATTTAATACGATAGTATGGACACGATACCAAGGTGTTCCATGGAGATATACCCCTTTCTCAAATAGAAGTAGACTATGTAACTTTTTCACATTCATTGGGGATTATACTGTAAAAAGATTAAACCAATATTTCATTACATGAAAAGTTTTACCTTTTTTGTTTTACCTTTCTCGATGATGGGGAATAAATGAAATTAAAGCATCAGTTTTATTCTTGTTCATAAAAACAAACAGAAATAGTTCAACATTTATATGTTTCATATTACAAAGCAGAGATTGGTCCCATTCAGTTTATAGTGGGAACAAAAGAACCTGGTGGGGGGGGGGGGAGATAGATAGTCCATGCATTGAGGTCCATCATGTTTGTTGTGTGTGTATCTATGTACTATACCTATACATGTATGTAAATTTACAATTTATGCATAACTTGAATAGGACGTGTAATCAAATGAGAAAATTGAAATTGTCATATGAATTGTGTGAATATATGTGTTGTTCCATATGTTTGCTCTAGAGGTTTTGAGACATTCAAGGTCAATGTTTTGGGTTATATGCAAATGATCCTTCCATGGTGCATATTTCAATACATGGGGCGGCCTGCATAAATTTTAATGCATCAAATATGTTGAAATTTTCTTTAATATTGCAAGCATGGGATCTTGGGGGAGTTTGGGAGGCAATTTTCAATCACTATTGTGATTCTACTTCATATCCACTATGGTAAAAAATTTCATTCCTATGTTTCATTTGTGAAACCTTCATTCTACAACTATCTTTTTGTTCTATCTACAAATTATTGGCATTGTAAATTGGCATTTAGTGAAGAAGAAAATTTTAGAAAAAAAACTAAGACGACTTTCAAGATGTTGAACAATTTGAAAAAATCTAGGGTATTAATCAGGAATTTCATTTATTCTCGTTGCAATAATATGTAGAAGGATGAATGTCATTATCTACTAGGGGATTGAATTGTGCTGCTTAGGTGGTATAACTTATGCACCTAAAAAACCAAGGGATTTTAGTGAGCTGAACCTCTAATCCCCGTGCCATTTGGTTTGCACATGGCATCTATATTTCTTGTGTGGCAAATATGTCTAATTCATGTTAACTCTTGAGATCAAATGGAATACAAAGCTCCTAAAAATGTGTCTTTCATGGGTCTTGATTAATTTAAGAGGTGCAATGGTATGGTATGTGGTAAGTGTCCCTCATTTGAATGTTCACTTACTGTAGCAACAATATTCAATTCAATACTACATCATGGGAAGTTCAAAGTACTAAGATCCAATTTGTTCCATTAGCAAATTGCAAATATTCAATAACTATCGTATTTGTAAATTTTGTGGTGCTATGATATTTAGGCTTTGATTTTATGACATTTAAGGGTTATGGTTCTATTACATTGCAAAGGGGACCTATGGTTGGGACTTAATCAAACATGATAATGTCTCCAATTATAAATTTGTTCAATTAAAATACACTTGGTATATGACGGTATACTTTCTCCATGTCTTTGTACCATGCATGTACATTTCAATATAATCTTTGTATTTTAAATACATTGTCCTATGTATTGTAAAATAATCTCTCTAGATTCAAAATATATATTATTGTTTGTTGATGTTTTGGATTGTGTACCCAAGGCACCTAATTATTTACTAATGTTTGTTAGAGTATGTATATGTAATTATTCTAGGGACCAAGCATGAAAAACAATTTGTCCAAGATTGGAATGTAACTACAATACATGCTACAAATTTGGTAGAAGTAAAAGCTTTTGATTATTTACCTAAGGTAATTCATCATGGCCATTTATTGCTTCACCACATCACTAGATGTTTGCAAACTTGGTGAACAAACTAATGAATTATTACAAATGAAGGGGGCGGCTGTTTGTTATATGAACATTTAACACAACATTTGTTGATCATCTATTTGAGTTTGCTAAGATGTGTATAATTCTACAATATGCATTATCAGATGAAAATTAATTTATTTGTATGGAACAAAACAATAAATGCTAGTATGTCTACACTAATTATGTGTGTCTACTAGGTTTAAATTTGCAATTCTAGAAATCAAAAATAAAAAAGAAATTGCTAAATACTAGGGTCAAATGCATGGGCTTTGTAGGTTATGATTAGCATGTTTGTTGATTTCATTTTGACCTTTGATATGATGTTGGCAAGATTAATTACTTGTTGGAATGAGAAATTATAAGAACAAGTGTAACCATCATAGACCAAGGCCATCAATGAGGGCCCTTAGTAGGCAGCTATAGTAGTTACAAAAGTTGCAAAGTTGGCAAAAGTAGAAACTACCAATGTGGCCAATGCTAGGGAAGTTGCTAAAGTTCGCCAACAAGATCAAAGCGCAAGATTAAAGCAAATCAATGAAAGGGCTCAAGAAGACCTATACAATAGTTGTGACTTTAACCCACATGAAGAGTTAAACCCTAGGGATAATAATAGGGTTGCTTTGAAAATTGTTCATTTGGACAAATTGCAGGTCATGACAATAGGCAAGTTGTATTGGTGAAAGTGTTGCAACATGACACAATTGTAGCAATTTTACCAAAATACTACCCAAAGCTTCATGATGCAAAGGCACAATTAGCTTTCAATCAAAATTTCAAAAATGAACTATGTCAAGTCAAGAGGTGTACCCCAAACAATTTGTTGGCGCACAAAAGTGTTTTGTTAAGTGTAGTTATAAGCACACATGAATCAAATGTGGGTGGAATTTCAAAAATTCTTAGTACCAAAAGAAGTAACCTTCATTGTGCCATGGAGCAACGTTGGCCAATTCAAATTCTTGAAGTGTTTCCTGTTAGAAATACTATTTATTTCTAATTCCCAATGTTGATGAATGTGCTAAACATTCATCAAAAGGATGAATAGTATTCACATCCTTGTAGTAATTAGGTTAGGGTTTAGAAGTGGAGACTACTTAGGGTTTGGTGGCAGCTAGGTTAAAGTGGTAGCTAAGTTAGGGTTAAGTGGCGACTACTTTAGGGTTAAGTGGGGCTAAGTTAGGGTTAAGTGGCGACTACTTTAGGGTTAGGAGATAGTATATAATAGAGTAGTTTTGAGTTGTCTTTCATTCTCTCCTTTCATGGTTTTGAATGCACGTAGAACATTCAAGCCTTGTTAGTAATTACAAGCCATAGTTTTGTGATTGTAGCATTTGAAGCATACAACCTTAGTGATTTTTTGTTAGTTAATACGATTATTCCATTTCATGAACTTTGAATGTTTCATTTCTTGCTTGTTTTCAAGTTGCTTCCAATAGGTTATGGGCCCACACCAAGCAAGAGAAAGGACATTGTGTTAGAACTGTTGAAGATTATGATGTAGATGAAACATAGATAATGGTGTGATAGATATTAGAAACTATGTGGTAGATAAGTGTTGCAAGTAATCAAAGACATAGGTAGATTGAAGATATGTTAGTACCACCAAT
>Ga0209611_10000951_pt1 | contig 47136 bp, 41 predicted proteins | sample S1TSphgellanicum_3_FD_187693 | JGI IMG/M metagenome (GOLD analysis project Ga0209611, IMG submission 187693) | Host-associated microbial communities from peat moss isolated from Minnesota, USA - S1T2_Fc - Sphagnum magellanicum MG (SPAdes) (version 2) | ecosystem: Host-associated > Plants > Peat...
CGCCAAATTTCTCCGCCATCACCTTCGTCAACGCCGCCGTCAACGTGGTCTTGCCATGGTCCACATGTCCAATCGTGCCCACGTTCACGTGCGGCTTCGTTCGCTCAAACTTCCCCTTCGACACGGCAAGTACCTCTTAGATAATAAAAACTGGAGCCCACGAACGGGATCGAACCGTTGACCTCGTCCTTACCAAGGACGTGCTCTACCAACTGAGCTACGTGGGCCGCATCCATATGGAGCGGGTGATGGGAATCGAACCCACGTGATCAGCTTGGAAGGCTGACGTTCTACCATTGAACTACACCCGCTTTCCGCCTGAAGCCCCTTCAAAAACGAGCGTACCGAACACCGAACCCTCACCCAGCTGGTGGAGGGGGTAGGATTCGAACCTACGAAGGCATAAGCCAGCAGATTTACAGTCTGCCCCCGTTGGCCGCTTGGGTACCCCTCCTCAAAATGAGCCGCGTATTTTGCGGTGTGCGTCACGTGGTGTCAACGTCAAGTCAGGGTTATTCGGTGCCTGGGGCTCTTTAATCCTCCGACGCGCTCACCCGACACTTCCCAGGCCCACTCTGCGCCCAGTCTGCATCTCAACGCGGAAATGCATTTATGGATGTAATTGGATGGACAAATGGATGGGGACAACGGAAACTAATCAGATGGAATTGGAGGTCAAAATGGATGGCAGCATAAATATCGCCGACGTTACGATTACGCCTGAGTTGCTCCGGCTCATCGGCGCCCTCGATGAATTCAAGGGTGCCTGGCGTGCCATCGGGCGCATCGCACCGGAGCGCCTGGCTGCCCTGAAGCGCGTCGCAACCATCGAAAGCGTCGCGTCCTCGACCCGTATCGAGGGCGCGAAGCTAACCGACCGCGAGGTCGAACGGTTGCTCTCCAACCTTGACGTTAAATCCTTCGCAACGCGCGACGAACAAGAGGTTGCCGGCTATGCAGATGCCATGGAAACCGTATTCGCTCATTGGGATGCGATCGATCTGACGGAAAACCACGTCAAGCAGCTCCATCGGGACCTGCTGAAATATTCGACAAAAGATGAGCGCCATCGCGGTGAATACAAAACGCTTGCCAACGATGTTGCAGCTTTCGACGGCGACGGAAAACAACTCGGCGTCATTTTCGAGACGACGACACCCTTCAACACGCCGGCGCAAATGCGCGATCTCATCGACTGGACGGCGGCAACGCTTGACGATGACAAGGCGCACCCTCTTATCTGCATCGCCATTTTCATCGTTTCATTGCTTGCAATCCACCCGTTTCAGGATGGAAATGGACGACTCTCGCGCGTGCTTACCTCATTGCTTCTATTGCGGAGCGGCTATAGTTATGTGCCTTACAGTTCATTGGAAAGCGTCGTCGAGAGTACGAAGGAACGCTATTACATTGCCCTCCGGCAAACACAAGGCACGATCAAGTCCACACAACCGGACTGGCAGCCATGGCTCAAATATTTCCTTGGCATTCTTTTCGAACAGAAATCTCGCCTGGAAAAAAAGATCGAGCGGGAACGGCTGCTATTGGGCGACTTACCGGAGCTGTCGGTGCAAATCCTTGAGCTTTGCCGCGAACGTGGCCGCGTGACCGTTGGCGAGATAACGGCACTGACGCAAATCAGTCGCAACACGATTAAAGACCACATTACCGCGCTGACACAGAAGGGTCATCTCGTCAGACACGGCGCGGGACGGGGTACATGGTATGCGCTGCTTTAGCCTCGCTACTTCAAATGCGCCTCAAACAGCCGGAATATCCTCTTGTACTCATCCAGCCATGAGTCGGCGTTCGTGAAGCCATGCCGATCGAGCGGATACGGCGAGATCGTAAAGTCGTCCTTGTGCAACTCGATCAGCCGCTGATACAAACGCATCGAATCCTCGAACAGCACATTGTCATCGATCACCCCGTGACAGATGAGCAGGGGATCGCGCAGCCCGTCAGCGAACTCGAGCGGCGATGAACGCGCGTAGGCGATCGGGTCGACCTGCGGCTCGTTCAAGATCGCATCGGTGTAATCGTTCGAGTACTGCATCCAATCCGTGACCGGCCGCAGCGCGGCGCCCGCCGCGAACTCGCCCGGCGCGCGAAACAGCGCCATCAAGGTCATGAATCCGCCGTACGATCCGCCATAAACCCCGACGCGCTTCGGATCGACGCCCGCATGCGCCACGAGCCATTGCTTGGCGTCGAGCATGTCCTCCAATTCCGGGTGCCCCATCTGCCGGTAGATCGCCTCGCGCCAATCCCGCCCGTAGCCCGCGGACGCCCGATAGTCGAGGTCGATCACCACGTAGCCGTGCTGCACCAAGAAGTTGTGGAACATCTGTTCACGGAAATAATAGGGAAAGCGCAGGTGCACGTTCTGCAAGTACCCGGCCCCGTGAATGAACATGACGGCAGGTTTTGCGCCCGGCGCACCGCCGACGGCGCCTGCAGATCCCCCGCCTCGATAAACCTTGGCGTAGATCAAGCCCTCGACATGCGTCGACGGGATCGTGACGATCTCGGGCACAATCCACGACATTGCTTTGTAGCCGGGGGTGCGTGTGTCGGTGAGTTCACGCGCCGCGCCGCGGCCGTCGGCATTCTGCACCGCCAATTGCGAACGAACATAGGGCGAGGAATGAGTCACCAGCAAGCGCTTGCCCGACTCATCCTCAACGAACTTTTCAACCCCTCGAAGATGCGTGATGCGCTCGAGCGCGCCCCCACCGCTCGGCACCCGATACACGTCATACGCATACGGCGCCTCGGCATTGCTCAGCACATAAAACCAGCGACCGTCCGCCGACAGCGCCGGCTCCGACACTTCGAACCGTCCCTGCGTCAGCGCCCGCGGCGCACCCGTTGACGTTTTCGCATCAACCGCGAGCGTGTACAGATGCGCGAATCCCGTTTGCTCGGATTCGAACCACAGCGTGCGGTTGTCGCTGAGCCAGCCGAAGTCATTGAAGGTCCACCCGATCCACTTAGGGTCGCTCAATCGATGCTGCGGGACGAGCGCGTACTTGGCCAAATCCACGGTGGCGATCCAGCGATCCTTGTTGTCGATCGCGAGCAATTGAACGGCGAGCGCCTCGCCATTGCGGCTCCAGGCGATCCCGCCGGCGCCGCCGTCCTCCGGATCATCGTAGACCACCGAGATGGCGCGCAATTTCTTATCCGCGGGCGGGGCTGTCACGCCCGGCGCCGCGTGAATGCCGTTTTCCTCGCGAATCGCCTGCAACGGATCATCGGCGATGCCGGGCAGAGCATCGTAGGGGAGCGCATGCACGCTGTGGTCGGCGAGATTCAGCAGCAGCAAGGATTGCGGCGCCGGCGGGTTTCTCCCCACACGCACGCGCTCGGTCTCGAATTCCTCGTGGCCCGACTCGGTCACGTAGCGGGTGAGTTTGCCCTCGAATCCCTTCGCCGCGGACTTGAGGGAAGTGACCAGCAGCAGCCAATGTCCATTCGGCGACAGCGCCGAATCGCGGATGACCACATCCTCGCCCAGATAAAAAGGCAAAGGCGCCCGCGAAGCATCCGCCTGCCGCAACTCCTCGCCATGCTTCTTGTTGATCTCCGCCTCGTCGTGGAGCCTCTGCAATGTCGCGAAGGTGCGCATTTGCAGGTCGCGCAAGTCATCCGGCGCGGGCGGGGAGTCCGGATCCTTCTCCGCCTTGACGATCGCGGCCGGCACGGTCAGGCCGGTCGCAAAATCGTGCATGAACCAGTCGTTGTCCACGCGAAAGCTCAAACGCCGGCCGTCCTCGGAAAACTGCGGCGCAGCTTCCTTTTGAGGCGAACGCGTGATCTGAGTCAGCCGGCCGCTCGCGACTTCCCGGACGAAGATGTCGCCGTTGCGCGCGAAAGCCGCGCGCTTGCCGGCGCTGTCGTAAACCGATTGACCATCGGCGTCGGGCAGTTCCGCGGCCCCCAAGGTCTGATCTGTCCCGTTGCCCAGCGCCACCCGATGCAGGTCGACGATCGGCGAGCCGCTGCGCTTCGCCGAATAATAGACCGCCCGGCCGTCAGCGGACCAATAGGCGTCCTTGACCGGCGGTCCGATCCAATCGGGGTCCGCCATGATTTGCTCCAGCGTGAGCGGCTGCTCGGCCGCGCTCGCCGCCATGGCCGGCACCGCCAGCAGCGAAGCCATCGCCGGTAGGACCGCCAATAAGAAATAGCGTTTCATGACTCCGGCGCGGCGACAACTACCGCTCGCTTCGTGCGGATCATGCAACACGCCTTAAAACTTCAGCGACACGCGCAGTCCGGGCGCGGCATCATCCAGGACCAGCCGCGCACCGTGCAACTTGGTCACCGCAGCCACCAGCGACAGTCCCAAGCCCGAACCGGGAAATTTCCGCGCTTCGTCCAAGCGCACCCGGCGGCCCAGAACGATCTCGCGCTTATCCGCCGGAATGCCCGGGCCATCGTCCTCCACGATGACCTCGGGTTCCTTGCCCGACCCGCGCAACACCACCCGGATGTGGCCGCCGTCGGGCGTGAATTTGATCGCATTATCGAGGAGGTTCGCGAGCGCCTGCGCCAATAACTGCCGGCTGCCCTGCACCTGCGCGCCCGGCGCGACCGAGCTGTTGAGCACGATGCCGCGCTCCTCGCTCACCGGCGCGTACAGCTCCACCACGCTCGCGACCAGCTCCGACAAGTCCACGGGCTCCCGCGCGACGGTGCCGGTTTCGGCGAGCGCAATGCGCAGCAGTGCGTCCAAGGTGCTGCGCATATGGTCGACCTCGGTGGTCACCCGCTCGAGTACCCGCCGCTCGGGCGACCCCGGCAGCAGTTGAGTCATCGCCCCTTCGGCGGTCGCCTGCAAACGATTCAGCGGCGTGCGTAAATCGTGCGCGGCGCTGTCGAGCACGGTGCGCATGCCGAGCGTGAGCTGTTCGATCTTGTCGAGCATGGTGTTGATTTCCCGCGCCAGCGTGTTGATTTCATCCTCCGCGTCACGGACCGGCAGGCGCTGCGAGAGATCGCCGCGCATGATCTGCGTGGCCACCGCCGAGATCGCGCCCGCCTGCGCGAGAATGCGCCGCCCCATCCAGAAGCCGCCCCCCAAACCCATCAGCAGGGTCAGCACCACCGCCGCGATCAGACCGCGCATCATCAGGCTCTTCACGTCCTGGCGCTCCTGCACGTCGTGTCCCACCAGCATTTGATAGCCGCTCGGCAGCTTGAAGTACTGCGCGCGCATTTCGTGTTCCCGCGTCTCGTCGCCGAACGGCACGGAGACCTTGAACAGGAACCACTTCCCCTGGCTGGCGTCGATCTTCGGCCACGCGGGCACATTGCCGGCGACCGGGCGCAACTGCGGATCGACCATCAAGTACACCGCACCGCGCACGTCTTGATCTTGCGACCGCTGCTCGATCAACTCGATGAAGTCGCTGCGCGAGAGCTGCAGCACTTGCTCGCGCAAGCCCTGCACCTCGGCTTCGATCAGATTGTCGGTGCTGCCGTCAACCACGCGCGAGACCGCGAAATCCACCGCGCCCAACAGTGCCGCGGCGCCGCAGGCGAAAACGATCGAATAGAGGATGGCGATACGGAACGGCGAAGTATCGAGTACGCCGAGAAACCGCTGGTCGGGGCCCATCTAGGAGCCCGCTATTCGTCTTCGCGCAAGCTATAGCCCGCGCCGCGCACCGTGTGCAGGAGGGGCTTGTCGAAATCCTTGTCGATCGCCTGCCGCAAACGGCTGATGTGCACATCGATGACATTGGTTTGCGGGTCGAAGTGATAATCCCAGACACCCTCGAGCAGCATGGTGCGGGTGACCACCTGACCGCTGTGGCGCATCATGAACTCGAGCAGCTGGAATTCGCGCGCGGTCAATTCGATCTTCTTGCCGTTGCGGACCACGCGGCGCGTCATCCGGTCGAGTTCCAGATCGGCCAGTTTCAATTTGGTGTTCGCTTCCGCGTTGCCGGAGTCGCCGCGCCGGGCGAGGGCATCAATACGCGCGAGGAGCTCAGCCATATGATAAGGCTTGGTCAAATAGTCGTCCCCGCCGGCGCGCAGGCCCGTGATGCGGTCATCGACATCCCCGAGCGCGCTCAAGATGAGCACCGGCATCTTGCGGCCCGTCGCCCGCAGCGATTGCACCAACGCGAGACCGTCCATCTTGGGCAGCATGCGATCGACGATCGCCAGATCGACGGCAATCGAGGACGCCATGTGCAGGCCCTCGAGGCCATTCACCGCGACATCGACCGTGTGGCCCACCTCGCGCAACGCCTTGGCCAGGTAGTCGCGCGCCACTTCGTCATCTTCAACGATCAAGATGTGCATGGCCTGCTATCTTACAGACGTTGGACCCGCGTTTCTCGGCACGATAGACTGGCGGCCCAGCGCGAGGCCAAGCTTGATGATCCCCAACTCGGAACCCGGCTCCTGCGATGTGCTCGTGATCGGCGGCGGCCCGGGCGGATCCACCACGGCAAGCCTGCTGGCGGAGCAGGGCTACCGGGTGGTCTTGCTGGAGAAGGCGCGTCATCCCCGCTTTCACATCGGTGAATCATTGTTGCCGGCCAACCTGCCCATCCTGGAGCGCCTCGGCGTCGCGGGACGTGTGCGCGCGATCGGCATGGAAAAGTGGGGTGCGGAATTCGTCTCGCCCCACGACGGCCGGCGCCAGGAATTTCAATTCGGGCGAGCCTGGGACAAATCGCTCGCTCTCGCCTATCAAGTGAGGCGCTCGGAATTCGACGAAATCCTGATCCGGCGCGCGGCTGAACTGGGTACTCAGGTCATCGAAGGCTGCCGTGCCCGCGAGGTCGAATTTATCGACGGCACTCCGCCAAACGGAACCGCGGGCGGCGTCTCGCGCCGGGCGCGGGTGCACGCCGAACACGACGACGGACGGCGCGAATCGTGGACCGCGGACTACGTGGTCGACGCCTCCGGCCGCGACACCTTGCTCGGCAATCAACTGCGCGCCAAGCAGCGCAACAAGAGACACAACAGCGCCGCCCTGTACGCTCATTTCGCCGGGGCGCGTCGTGATTGCGGCAAGCGCGAAGGCAATATCACCATATTTTGGTTCGAGCACGGCTGGTTTTGGTTCATCCCGCTGGCGGACGGCGCCACCAGCATCGGTGCGGTGGTCTGGCCGCATTACATGAAGTCGCGCAGCACATCAGTGCGCGAGTTTTTTCTGGCGACGATCGCGCAGTGCCCGCCTCTGGCCGAGCGCTTGAGCGCCGCCACGCTCGTCTCGGAGGTGGAGGCGACCGGGAATTACTCGTACGCCTGCGACCGCAGCCACGGCGCCAATTATTTGTTGGTGGGCGACGCCTACACCTTCATCGACCCGGTGTTCTCCTCCGGCGTGATGCTGGCCATGAACGGCGGCATGGCGGCGGCGCAGGCCATTCATACCTGCCTCACCCAGCCTTCGGCATCCCGCGCCGCGCTCGAGCGCTTCGACCGAGTCTCGCGCCACGGACCCAAGGCATTCTCCTGGTTCATTTATCGGGTCACCAACCCGACCATGCGCGAGTTGTTCTTGGGCCCGCGAAATACTCTGCGCATGGAGGAGGCCTTGCTGTCCGTACTGGCCGGCGACATCTTCGGCCGCACCCCCATCTGGGGACGGCTGCGCTTGTTCAAGGCGCTGTACTACGTGCTGTCCTTCGCCAACCTCGGCCGCTCGCTGCGCGCCTGGCGGCGCCGCGCGGCCAACATCCGCCAGGAGGCAGAACAAATGACCAGCGGTTGATGGCCGCCGCGTTGACCAGCCGCGGCCATGGCCATGACGGCCAGGGTGCCGCACGCCGCACCACGGCCCCCGCCATGGCGATGGTCACATCCATTTCCCTGGCCGCGCTGACGATCGCGCTCTGCGGCGCAGGGCCGGTCCACGCCAAAGAGGCGCCGCTCTGGGAATTTGGGTTAGGCGTAGGCGCCATCGGATTCGAGGACTATCGCGGCTCCGACACCACTCACGTGTACCCGGTTCCGGTTCCCTATTTCGTGTACAACGGCACGTTCTTCAAGGCGGATCGCGATGGGGTCCGCGGTACCCTGTTCAATCAGGACCGCATCGAAATCAATTTGAGTGGCAATTTGACGACTCCGGTGCGCAACGACCACGCGCGCTTTGGCATGCCCGACCTCGAGTCCACGCTGGAACTCGGGCCCGCGCTGAATCTGCACCTGTGGCGCGACGCCGAGCGGCGCGTCAAGTTCGATTTACGCATGCCGCTGCGCGCCGCGCTCACGGTCGAGGGCTCGCCCAAGGCGATCGGCTGGACGTTCACACCCCAGTTCGCCTTGGACGTCGCGGATCCGTTTGGGCAGGGCGGCTGGCATCTCGGGCTGCTCACCGGACCGCTGTTCGCCGACCGCCGCTACCAGCAGTATTTTTATTCGGTGGCGCCACAGTATGCGACCGCCGCGCGGCCCGCCTACACGGCGGATGCCGGTTACGGCGGCACACAATTCATCGCCGCCTTGTCGAAGCGATTTGCGCGCTTCTGGGTGGGCGCGTACGCGCGCTATGACACGCTCGAAGGCGCGGTCTTCGCCGACAGTCCGTTGGTCGAGCGCAAAGCTTACTGGTCGGGGGGATTCGGTTTCGCGTGGATGATCAAACGCTCCTCGCAGTCGGTCGAAGTTCCGGATTGATGCTGCCGCGACCCCTGCAAATGACCTATGAGTATTTCGCGCTGTACAGTTCGCTGACGCTGCTCGGTCTCATTTTGCTGACCTGGTCGGTTTTCGCATTGCCGCTCTTTTTTCTCCTGCCCGAGCGCCTCGGTACTCCGATCGGGCGGCGCGGCATCATGACGATCTTTCGTCTCTATGCGTGGTCGTTGTGGATCACGCGCGCTTACCGTCTCGATCTGCGCGCCATCGATTCTTTACGGGGCGGCCCGCCGCTGATCCTCGCTCCCAATCACCCGTCGCTGATCGATGCGCTGTTGGTTCTGAGCCGGCATCCGAACATAGTCTGCGTGATGAAGTCGGCGCTCATGAACAATGTATTCCTGGGACCGGGCTCGCGTCTGGCACGCTACGTCCGCAACGACTCCTCGCGGCAGCTGGTCAAACAGTCGGTCACCCACCTGCGCCGCGGCGGAGTGCTGTTGTTGTTTCCGGAAGGGACGCGCACCACGCGCGCCCCGATCAATGCGTTGGTCGGCAGTGTCGGCCTGATCGCGAAGCGCGCCAACGTGCCGGTGCAGACCCTCATGATCGAGACCGATTCACCGTTCCTGAGCAAGGGCTGGCCGCTGTTCAAGCGGCCCGACCTGCCGATCACGTATCGGGTCAAGCTCGGACGGCGCTTCGACCCGCCGTCGGATGTGGTTGCATTTACCGCGGAACTGAACCGTTATTATCGGCACGAGCTCGAGGGGGCATTGCAATCGCGCTGGCTCGAGCGAATCTGATGCCTGCGCCGTCCACCACTCATGTGGTGCTGATTCCAAGCTACAACCCGGGACCGAAACTGACCGCAACCGTGCGCGCCGCACTCGAGCAGTGGAATCCGGTGTGGGTGATCGTCGACGGCAGCACCGACCGCTCGGACCAGGTGCTGCAGGCGATGGCCGCCGACGAGCCGGCGCTGCGCGTCTTCGTGCTGCCCAAGAATCGCGGCAAGGGCGCTGCCGTGCTGTTTGGATTGCGCGCAGCGCAAGCCCAGGGCTTTACACATGCCTTGAGCATGGATTCCGACGGCCAGCATCCCGCCGAGCGGATTCCGCTCTTCATGCAAACCTCCTTGGACCAACCGGCGGTCATGGTGTTGGGCTGCCCCGTCTTTGAAGCCACCGCGCCCGCCTTGAGGGTCAAGGGGCGCAAGATCTCGAATTGGTGGGCCAACCTCGAAACGCTGTGGACCGGTATCGGCGACTCGCTGTTCGGCTTTCGCGTGTATCCGGTGGAACCGCTGATCGAGGTGATGCGCCGCCAGCCGTGGATGCGGCGCTTCGATTTCGATGTGGAGGCCGCCGTGCGCTTGTGCTGGCGGGGAATCCGGCCCGTGAACGTGCCGGCGCCGGTACGTTATTTTCGTCCCGAGGAGGGAGGTGTCTCGCATTTTCACTACTGGCGCGACAACGCCCTGTTGACATGGATGCACTGTCGGCTGTTGTGCGGATTCATCCTGCGACTGCCGATGTTGATCGCGCGCACCCTGCGGCCATGACACCGCGTGTCGCTTGTTGGATACGGCCTGTTGCCTGTAGGACACGAGCGGGTTGCCGGTCAGGCCGGCACCTATATAATGCGGTTCCTCAACGCACCAATCGAAAACCCTAGCCTATGTCCGACAAAGCGTCGCTCATGCAACAGCCGGCGCCCCTGGCCGATGTCGCTCTGCAGCGGGAAATCGCCCACCTGTTCGTGCAGGCATTGAACCTCGAGGTCGCGCCGCAGGACATAGACCCGGACGCCCCGCTCTATGGGGAAGGACTCGGACTCGATTCCATCGACATCCTGGAGGTGGCGCTCGTCGTCTCCAAGCAATACGGCATTCAACTGCGCGCCGACGCCTCGGAAAACCAGCAGATCTTTCAATCGCTCCGGCACCTTGCAGAGTACATTGCTGCACATAGAAGCAAGTAGCGATGCGTTGGCGGCGTAGACTCGAGGTCGCTGCGGCTGTCCTTTTCATCGTGGCTTATGTGGGGCTGTCCCATTACAGCAATTCCGTCGCGAAGACCCACGATGTAGGAGTGGGCCTCGCCATTGGGCCGCCGCTGATCGTGGGGTTGCTGCTCCTCTGGCGCGGGGCCCACGCGTCGGTTGCACTGCTCGCCGCGGCCGGCGCGGCGGTCTTGCTGATCCTTGATTGGCCGCTGCTCGAGCAACACTTCGCCACACTGTATTTGCTGCAAGAAGGCGGCTTCTACGCGCTGCTGGCGGCGAGTTTCGGACTGTCGCTGCGCGCGGGGCGGGTGCCGCTATGCACCCGGTTCGCGGACAAAGTGCACGGACCTTTGAGCCGGGAAGAATTCATCTACTCGCGCCGCGTGACCGCCGCGTGGACCCTGTTCTTTGTCGCGCTCGGACTCGTAACGCTGGGCCTGTTCGAATTCGCGCCGCTGCCCGTGTGGTCGTTTTTCGCGAACTTCTGCGCCATCCCGTTGATCGGCCTGATGTTCGTCGCCGAGTATGCCGTGCGGCGCTGGGCGCTCCCGCAAGGCGAGCGCCGGGGCATTCTTGCCGCGATTCGCGTGTACTTCGCCGGCCCGAACTTGAGCCAAAGCTCCGGCAAGAACTGAAGGGTCGTGATGGACACGATCCCGTTACTATCCCATGGCTCGCCCGCCGCGGTGGTGGCGTACCGCGCCGGCCGCGCCGTGACCGCGCAGCGCTTCGTCTCCGACGCCAAACACCTGGCACGGCGCCTGCCCGACGGCAACCACGTGCTGAACGTCTGCGCCGATCGCTATCATTTCGCGGTCGGCCTCGCGGCCTGTCTGATCAGCGGGCGGGTGAGCCTGCTGCCATCGACGCATACGCCCGAAGTCATCGGCCAGCTGGCGAGTTTCGCGCCGGATGCATTTTGTCTGACCGACGACCGGCGCTGCGAGATCGCGCTGCCGCGGATGTTCTATCCGCACGCCGCGCCCGCCGTCGAGATGCCATGGGCCGTTCCTGAAATCCCTGTTACGCAACTCGCGGCCATCGTGTTTACCTCGGGCTCGACCGGCACGCCGTTGCCCTACAAGAAAACCTGGGGCAGGCTCGCGCGCTGCGTCATCGACGGCGCTCCGCGTCTTGGCCTGGCGGACGGCAGATCGCACGCGCTCGTGGGCACCGTGCCGGCCCAACATATGTATGGCTTCGAATCCACCGTGCTGCTGGCGCTGCTCAGCGGGAATTCCTTGAGCGCGGAGCGGCCCTTCTATCCGGCGGATATCGCGGCCGCCGTGGCCGCGGTGCCGCGGCCGCGATCCTTGGTGACCACTCCGGTGCACCTGCGCGCGCTGCTCGCATCGGAATTGCCCTTGCCGCCGGTGGAACTCATCGTCTCCGCGACTGCTCCTCTGACCGTGGATCTGGCGCGTGACATCGAAGCCAGATACGGGACGTGTTTGCTCGAAATCTACGGTTCGACGGAAACCGGCCAGATCGCAACCCGCCGCACCGCCGAGTCGGCCGCGTGGCGCTTGTGGCCGAATGTAAGGCTCCATGGCGAGAACGGCCAGATCTTCGCCCAGGGTGGCCACGTCGAACAATTGACGCCGATGCACGATGTCATCGAGCTCACCGGCGCGCAGGAATTCCTGCTGCACGGCCGGACCGCCGATCTGGTCAACGTCGCAGGCAAGCGCAGTTCGTTCGGCTTTTTGAACTCGCAGCTGAATGCCATTCCCGGCGTTACCGACGGCGTGTTCTTTCTCAGCGAAACCGCGAATGGATCGACCGGCGTCGCGCGCCTGGGGGCCGTGGTGGTTGCGCCGGGGTTGAGCGCCGCTGCGCTGACCGAGCAGTTGCGCCGTCGCATCGATCCGGTGTTCCTGCCGCGTCCCTTGCTCATCGTCGAGCAATTGCCGCGCAACGCGACCGGCAAGCTGCCGCGGCAAGCGCTGCAGGATCTCGCGGATCAGCACGCGCGCCTGCACGGTTCACCATGAACTCGAGCGGCGGCATGAACATGTTCTGCCGGCTCGAGATCGCACGCAACCACGCGTCGTTCGCGGGTCACTTTCCCCGATTTCCCATCCTGCCGGGCGCGGTTCTGCTCGATGAGGCCCTCGCGGTCATCGCGCGCGACCGCGGCATCGATCTGATCCATTGGCGGATCGCCTCGGCCAAATTCCTCGATGCGGTCCGCCCCGGCGATGAACTGAGTCTGGAACATGACGCCCCGGCGAACGGCTCGATCCGCTTCACGATTCGCGTCGCGCACCGCGCGGTGGTGAGCGGAGTCTTGTCGGCCGCGCCCGAGGACGGCAGCGCATGGCACCCAAAAGCGTGAATCTCACGGACCGCCGCGGCAAGCCGGCGGAATGGATCCGGCGTCGCGAACGAGGCAGCACCGTGCTGCTGCGCATCATGGCGTTTCTCTCGCTGCGTCTCGGCAGACGATTGAGCCGCGGCGTGCTGTACGGCATCGCGGTCTATTTCTTTTTATTTGCGCCCGCGGCGCGCCGCCATTCGCTCAGCTACCTGCGGCTCGCGCTCGGCCGCGAACCCGGCGCGCGCGACCGCTTTCGGCAGATCTTGAGTTTTGCCACCACCATCCACGATCGCGTGTACTTGGTGAACGAGCGCTACGAATCTTTCAACATCACCCTCGAAGGCGATGCCTTGATGCGCGCGCAGTCCGAGAGCGGACGCGGCGCCCTGCTCATGGGTGCTCATATGGGCAGCTTCGAAGTGATGCACAGCTTCGGTCGGCATCACTCCGGACCGCATGTGGCCATGGCCATGTACGAGGAGAACGCGCGCAAGATCAACGCCATCCTCGCGGCGATCAACCCCAAGCACACGGCCGACATCGTGCCGCTCGGCCATATCGATGCAATGCTGAAGATTGCGCAGCGGCTCGAGCACGGCGGATTCGTGGGCGTGCTCGGCGACCGCACGCTCGGCGATGAGCCGGTGCACGCCGTGACTCTGCTCGGCGAACGTGCGTACCTGCCCTTGGGGCCGATGCGCGCGGCGGCCATTCTGCGCTGCCCGGTCTTCTTCATGGCGGGACTGTATCGCGGCAAGAATCATTACCACGTGGTCTTCGAACGGGTCGCCGACTTCTCCGAGGCGACCGTCGGCGCGCGCGGTGCCGCGGTGTGCGCCGCGGTCGAACGCTACGCCGCGGTGCTCGACAAATACTGCCGCAGCGATCCATACAACTGGTTCAATTTTTTCGACTTCTGGCACCCTCAGCCCGGAACCTCGCACGCATGACGCAGCGACTCCGCATGCTCCGCGCGCCGCCGCGGTTGTTGCAGGCGCTGCCGCTGATGCGGCTGGCGGCGGTACTCACCAGCGTGGCGCTGGCGCTTCCCGGCATGGCGCCGGCCGATGCAGGCGGCCTCGATGAGGTCATGACCCTGCTCAAGCAGCGCCGCCACGGGCGGGTCGAGTTCATCGAGCAGCACTTCATGTCGGTGCTCGATCGCCCGCTCGAATCCTCCGGCGAGATGAGCTACGACGCGCCGGACCGGCTCGAAAAGCGCACGCTCAAACCCCGCGCCGAAACCCTGCTGCTCGACGGCGGCGTGTTGACCGTGGAGCGGGGGCATGCCCGGCATGTGGTCGATTTGCACGCGTATCCGCAACTTGCACCGTTCGTGGAGAGCATCCGCGCCACCCTCGCCGGCGATCGCGGCGCGCTCGAGCGAGTATTTCGTGTCGAGTTTGCGGGCGACCCGCAGCGCTGGAGTTTGACGCTGGTGCCGCTCGACGCCCGCGTGGCGAAGAACGTCGCCCAAGTGCGAATCGTCGGCGCGCAAGATCAGTTGCGGCAGGTCGAGATCCGCCAGCCCGACGGAGACCGCTCGCTGATGACGCTGCGCCCCAGCGCGGCGCCATGACCTCGCGCACCTTCGCGCTTGCGCTCTGGCTCTGCGCGGTCGCGGCTGCCGCGGTCGTCGTCGCCCGCGCGCGCTACATCACGGATATGTCCGCCTTCCTGCCGGCCAAACCCACGCCCACGCAACAATTGCTGATCGATCAGCTGCGCGACGGGCCGGGGTCGCGTCTGATTCTGATCGCCGTCGAAGGGGGCGAGGCGAACGACCGGACCCGGGTCTCCCTCGGCCTCGCGAAGCGCCTGCGTCTCGATCGGCAATTCTCGAACGTGGAGAATGGTGAGCCGGTGAGCGCCGAGCCAACCGAAGAATTCTTGCTGCAGCATAGGTATCTGTTGAGCGATTCGGTCAATGCCGCGCTTTTTTCCGGCCCCGGGCTGCGCAGCGCCATCGAGGACACGATCGACGATCTGGCCTCGCCCGCCGGACTATTGCTCAAGTCGCTGTTCCCGAGCGACCCCACGGGCGAGATGCTGCACATCATCGACCGGCTGCAACGCCTGCCGGCGCCGGCCGTGCGCGACGGCGTCTGGGTGTCCGCCGACGGTGCGCGCGCGGTGGCGGTGGCGCAAACCGCGGCGGCCGGCTCGGACACCGATGCACAGGAACTCAGCTTGGGCGCGATTCGCGCCGCGTTCGCCGCGGCGGTGCGCGAATCGGGCGGCCACGCCGAGGCGCTACGGCTGCGCGTGAGCGGGCCCGGCGTATTTGCGGTAGCGGCGCGCGCCAAGATCAAGACGGCGGCCGTGCGGCTGTCGCTCGTCAGCAGCGTCTTGGTCATCGCGCTGCTGTTTGCCGCCTACCGATCGCTGCCGGCGCTCGCGCTCGGCCTGTTGCCGGTCGCCACCGGCGCGGTCACCGGCGTCGCCGCGGTCGCGCTCGGCTTCGGCGCGGTGCACGGCATCACCTTGGGGTTCGGCATCACCTTGATCGGCGAATCGGTGGATTATTCGATCTATTTTTTCGTACAGTCGCGCCGCGGACTCAAAGACGACGGCGGCTCGTCCTCGAGCTGGCAACAGCGCTGGTGGCCCACCATCCGCTTAGGGATGCTGACCTCGGTGTGCGGCTTCGCCTCGCTGCTGCCGTCCGGTTTTCCCGGCCTCGCACAGTTGGGTCTGTATTCGATCAGCGGCCTGATCGCGGCAGCGTTGGTCACCCGCTTTGTGTTGCCTGCGCTGTTGCCGCGCGATTTCGCGATTCACGACGTCGCACCGCTCGGCAACTGGGTGGCCCGGGTGCTGCGACCGGTCCGCCGGCTGCCGGCCGCGGGGCTCGCCGGCTTGAGCGTTGCGCTCGCACTCCTCGCACTCGCCGCGCTGTACCGGCATCAAGCCACCTTGTGGAACCGCGACCTCTCGGCCTTGAGTCCCATCTCCGCGGAAGAGCAACGCGACGACGCGACATTACGCGCCGATTTGGGCGCCGCGGATGTCGGGGATCTGGTCATCGTCACGGGGCCCACCCTCGAATTCGTGCTCGCCGGCGCCGAGCGGGCGGCGCGGGTGCTCGAGGGCTTGGTGGATGCCAAAGCGATCGCCGGTTTCGACAGTCCGGCGAATTACCTGCCGAGTCTCGCGACCCAGACCGCGCGCCGCGACAGCCTGCCGGCCGCCGCGGAGCTGCGCGAGAATCTGCAGCGCGCCACCGCCGACCTTCCCGTGCAGAGCGATCGGCTGCAGCCGTTTCTGGACGCGGTCGAGGCGGCGCGCCACGCGCCCTTGATCACGGCGCAGGATTTACAGGGCACCTCGCTGCGCTCCGGCTTCGATTCGCTGATCTTGCACCAGCAGAACCGCTGGACCGCGCTGCTGCCGCTGCACAGCCTGAGCGCCGGGCAGATCGACACGGCGCGTGTCACCGCGGCCTTGCGCGCCGCCCATCTCGACGAGGCGCGCGTGCTCGATCTCAAGCAGGAGTCCGATGCGCTGTATGCCGGCTATTTGAGCGAGGCGATTCATTTGTCATCGGCCGGGTTCATCGGACTCATCGTCCTGCTGGGGGTCGTGCTGCGCGATGGGTTGCGTGTCGCGCGCGTCCTGGCGCCGCTCGGGTTGTCGGTCTTGACTGTCGCCGCGGCTCTCGCCTCGAGCGGCGTGGAACTCACAATCCTGCATTTGGTAGGGCTGCTGCTGATCGTTGCAGTCGGCTCCAACTACGCCTTGTTCTTCGACCGGCAATCGATGCTGCAGGAGGGCGACAGCGAAGCGCTGACCCTGGCGTCATTGGTGATTGCCAATGCGAGCACGGTGATCGGATTTGGCCTGCTGTCCTTCTCACGAGTTCCGGTCCTCGTGGCGTTGGGCACCACGGTTGCGCCGGGCGCCTTTCTGGCGCTGCTGTTCTCGGCGGCGCTATCGCGCTCGAACCCGCGTCATCCCAGGGCGCTGCATGCGTAGCATTCTTCGGTAGTATGGTTGGCCTATGAATCCGCCACACGCACCCCAGCGAACGGCGTCACCGGACGGCGTTTCGCGGCCCTGGGCGCCCACGCCGCTGCTGTATGCAAGCGCCGCGGTGCATGTGGGCGCGGTCGCCGCCACGTTGCTACGGCCGGCCGCGTGGCCTTTCGCGCTGGGGGCTGTCGCCCTGAACCATGTGGGCCTGACCGCGGCCGGCCTCTGGCCGCGCAGCCGGTTGCTCGGTCCGAACTGGGTTCGCCTGCCCGCTCTGGATGCAGAGCCCGCGAGAATCGCCCTGACCATCGATGACGGCCCGGACCCCGACGTCACGCCGCGGGTCTTGTCGCTGCTCGCGCGGGCCGGCGCCGAGGCGACGTTCTTTTGCGTGGGTGAACGGGTCGAGCGCTTCGCCGACGTGGCCCGTGAGATCGTGCGGAACGGCCACACGATCGAGAATCACAGCCAGCGGCATCGTCATCATTTCTCGCTGCTCGGACCGGGCGGCATGCGCGCGGAGATCTCCCGCGCCCAAGACGTCATCTTGCGGGTGACCGGCAGCCGCCCGCGCTTCTTTCGCGCGCCGGCGGGTTTGCGCAATCCGTTCCTCGAGCCGGTCTTGGCGGGTCTGGGCTTGAGTCTCGCGAGCTGGACGCGCCGCGGTTTCGACACCGTCGACCGCAATGCCGACGCGGTGTATCAACGCCTGGCGACTTCACTGCGCCGCGACGATATCCTGCTGCTGCACGATGGCAATGCGGCGCGCGGGGCCAACGGCAATCCCGTGATACTGGAAGTTCTGCCGCGGCTGCTCGATGCGATCGCGGCGAATCGATTGCGCACCGTCACCCTGCGATCGGCTTTGCCGCGATGAGGCCGCTGCTGCTGAAGACATTCACGGCCACCAGCTGTATCGGCCGGGGCGTGTCGGCGACTCTGCAGAGCCTGATCGAGCGGCGCAGCGGCCTCAAGAACTGCGACTTCGAGACGGTGGACATCGATACCTACATCGGCGAGGTGGCGGGAGTCGACGCACAGCGGCTGCCGGCGAGTTTGCAGAAATTCGATTGCCGCAATAATCGGCTCGCCGAACTCGCCCTGCAGCAGGATGACTTTCTCGCGGCCGTCGAGCAAACCGCGGCGCGGTGGGGCCGCGCGCGCGTGGGGGTGTTCCTCGGCACCAGCACGGCGGGCATTCTACAAACCGAACTCGCCTACCGCGAACGTGACCCGGTGAGCGGCGCCCTGCCGTCGCACTTCGACTACGCGGCGACTCATAATTCGTTTTCCGTCGCCGACTACGTGCGCCGGCGCTGCCGCTTGGACGGCCCCGCGGTGGTGGTTTCGTGCGCCTGCGCGTCGAGCGCCAAGGTGTTCGGCTCGGCCCGGCGCATGCTCGAGGCAGGCCTCATCGATGCGGCTCTGGTCGGCGGAGTCGATTCGTTGTGTCTCACCACTCTGTATGGGTTTCACTCGCTGCAACTGTCATCGCCCGCACCGTGCCGCCCGTTCGATGTCGCGCGCGACGGCATCTCCATCGGCGAAGCGGCCGCGTTTGTGCTGCTCGAAGGCGTGCCGGAGGGAGCCACGGAGTGTGTGGATGACTCGGTGCTGCTGCTCGGGATCGGAGAATCGAGCGACGCCTATCACATGTCGGCGCCGCACCCGGAAGGCGTGGGTGCGCGCCGCGCCATGCAGGCGGCGTTGGCCGCGGCGGCGCTCGCGCCCGGCGACATCGATTACATCAACCTACATGGCACGGCGACGCCGAGCAACGACCGCTCGGAAAGCCAGGCCGTGACCAGCGTGTTCGGCCCGATGACTCCCTGCAGTTCGACCAAGGGCGCGACCGGCCACACCTTGGGTGCCGCCGGGGCGCTCGAAGCCGTCATCAGCGCGCTCGCGATCGAGCACGGGCTGATGCCGGGCGGGGTGCACACGAGCACCCCCGATCCAGCGCTGACGGCACTCTATCTCAGGGACAATCGACGCGCCCCGGTCGCCCGCGTGCTCAGCAATTCATTCGGGTTCGGCGGCACGAACTGCAGCCTGATTTTCGGTCGTGCGGGATGATCTTGAGTGTTTACGTGGACGGCGTCGGCCTGCTCGGGCCGGGCCTGCCGAATTGGGCAGACGCGGCCGAAGTGTTGTTGGGCCGGCAGCCGTACCGGTTCGCCGCCGCGGTGCTGCCCGCGCCGGCGATGTTGCCGGCGGCGGAGCGCAGACGCAGCGGCCGTGTGGTGAAACTTGCGCTCGCCGTGGCCGCGGAAGCCACGGCGCAAGCGGGCGCCGACCCGGCAACGTTGGCGAGCGTGTTCTCCTCCTCCGGAGGAGACGGATACAACTGTCATGAGATCTGCCAGGCGCTTTCGGTCGCCGGGCGTGAGATATCGCCGACTCGGTTCGGCAACTCGGTGCACAACGCCGCAGCGGGTTATTGGAGCATCGCGACGGGCGCCGTCGCCGAATCCAATGTGCTGTGCGCCTTCGACGCGAGCTTTGCGGCGGGTATGCTGGAGGCATTGGCCCAGGTCGCGGTCGATCGCGAGCCGGTATTGATGGTCGCCTACGACACCGAGTATCCCCCGCCGCTGCATGCCAAGCGCCCCCTGCCCGACGCCTTCGGCGTCGCGCTGCTGCTGCGCGCCGAACAAGGCCCGCGCTCCTTCGCGCGCCTCGACGCTTCGCTCACCCCGGAGGCCTTCGATCGGTTGCATGATCCCTCGCTCGAGGAGTTGCGCGGGGCGATACCCGCGGCGCGCTCTCTGCCGCTGCTCGCCCTGCTCGCCAGCCGCAACGGCGGACGAACGGTCCTCGAATATCTCGATGAGCTGCGCATGAGCGTGCGGATCGAACCATGCGTTTAGACCGGGCGTGGATCGAAGCGCACATTCCTCACGACGGCCGAATGTGCCTGCTCGACGAGGTCGTGGAATGGAATGCGCAGCACATTCGGTGCCGCAGCGGCACGCATCGTCTGCCCGACCATCCGCTGCGCTCGCAGGGCCGATTGGGCATCGCCTGCGGGATCGAATACGCTGCGCAGGCGATGGCCGTGCACGGCGCGCTCGCCGGCGCGGCGGCCGCCGGCGCGCCGCGTGTTCGAGCCGAAGTGGGATTCCTCGCGAGTCTGCGGGACATTCGGCTGAACGCCCTGCGGCTCGACGACATCGAAACCGATCTGTATTGCGAGGCCACCTGCTTTGCGGGGAATCGGGCCACGGCGCTCTACGAGTTCGCGCTGTGGTCGGACGCACGCCGCCTGTTGAGCGGCCGGGCAACCGTGGTGCTCGACGCCGACCAACGGTGGAACCTTTGACCAAGACGGCGATACGCGCGTTGGTGACGGGCGGGAGCGGCGGCATCGGCGCGGCCATCTGCCGGCGCCTCGGCGCCGGCGGACACTTCGTATATGTGCATGCGCACCGCGGCGCCGCGGCGGCGGCCACGGTGGTCGGCGACATCGAGGACGCGGGCGGGCATGCGGCGGCCGTCCAGTTCGATTTGACCGACGCCGCGGCCACGCGCACCGCCGTGGAGAGGCTGCTCGAGGAGGCCCCCGTGCAGATTCTGGTGAACAATGCCGGCATCCACGATGACGCCGTGTTTCCGGGAATGAACCCGGAACAATGGCGTCGGGTCATCGACTTGTCGGTGAACGGGTTCTACAACGTGACCCAACCCTTGATACTGCCGATGATCCGCACCCGCTGGGGGCGCGTCATCAACATTTCGTCCGTGGCGGCGCTGACCGGCAATCGCGGCCAGGTGAACTATGCCGCGGCCAAGGGCGCGCTCAATGCCGCCACCAAGGCACTGAGTCTCGAGGTGGCGAGCCGCGGCATCACCGTCAATGCCGTCGCGCCGGGAATCATTTCCACGAGCATGAGCGGCGCCGCCTTCGATGCCGCCGCGATCGCGAACCTGGTGCCGATGAAGCGCGCCGGAACGCCGGAAGAAGTGGCGAGTCTGGTGGGCTTTCTAGCCTCCGAGGAGGCCGCCTACATCAGCGGCCAGATCATTTCCATCAATGGAGGCATGATCTAACTTGAGCGCATCCGGCAGCGTGACCGCGGTGTCCGCTCACAAGAACGAATTGCTGCTGTACTTCACGCTGCTGGAACTGACTGTGATCGTGCTGGCCGGCCGGATCGGCTGCACGCTCGCCAGACGCTTTCGCCAGTCGGCCGCGGTCGGCGAGATCATCATCGGCATCTTGCTGGGACCCTCCCTGTTCGGGTGGCTGGCGCCGCACACTTTTGACTATGTATTTCATTCCGCGCCGCCGGAGCCGCTCACCATCCTCTCGAACATCGGTCTGGTCTTGCTGATGTTTCAGATCGGTCTCGAGTTCGATTTCGCGCACCTCACGGAGCGCGTGAATCGGGCGGCGGTGCTGCGCGTCTCGATCGCCTGTCTCGCATTGCCGTTCATCTGCGGATTCGCACTGGGCTACACGCTGGGCGCGGGCGGCGCGGCCGGGGCGGCGGTTACCGCCGGCACCCAGATCGACACGGCGCTGTTCGTCGCCACCGCCTTCTCCATCACCGCGCTGCCGATTCTCGGGCGCATCATGATCGACTTCAATCTGACGCGCACGCGCCTAGGGGTGATCGCGATCAGCTCGGCCGCGGTCAACGATGTGGTCGGCTGGCTGCTGCTCGCGCTCATCACCACACTCACCGTCAGCGATTTCGATGCCGGCCGGTTTGCGCTGCGGGTCACGCTGGTCGCAGCATTCGGCCTGATCAGCGCGAAGATCGTGCGGCCGCTGCTCAAGCGGGCAATCCTCAGATCGCAGCCGCGGGAGGGCAAGCTGTCCGGTAACTTGCTGGGCGGACTGCTGGCGATGATTTTCATTGCCGCGATGACGACTTATCAAATCGGCATTTTCGCGATTTTCGGCGGCTTCATGATGGGCGTAATCTTGTACGACGAACTCGAGCTGGTCGCGGCCTGGCGAGCGCGCATCGGTGACTTCGTGTCGGTATTTTTTCTGCCCATTTTCTTCACCTATACGGGTTTGCGCACGTCCATCGGCGGACTCGACAGCTGGGTCGACTGGGGTTGGTGCCTCATCATCGTGGGCACGGCGACGTTCGCAAAACTCGCGGGCGCCTATGTGGGGGCGCGCCGCTCCGGGTTCGGCCACCCGGAATCTGCAATCATGGGATTCATGATGAATACGCGCGCCCTGATGGAGCTGATCGTGATCAACGTCGGGCTGGATTTGGGAGTGATATCGCCCAAGTTGTTCACGATGCTCGTCATCATGGCGATCTTCAGCACCGTGATCACGACTCCGGCGCTGCGCCACTACCTGCCGCAGGCGAATTTGAAAACCGTCGAGGCATGAGGGATCGGCTCAGTCGGACTTGGCTGTTTTCGCTTTTGCATTGACCGCGTCCATATGGGCATTCGCCTGGTCTTTGCACGTTTGCTGCGCATCCCCTTGCAGCGCCTCGCACTTCGCGAGCGCGATTTTTGTCTCGCCCTGCGCCTGGATCACTGCGGAATCAACCACCGCGTCGACGCTCTTGTCGGCCGCCTTGGCGACCGCCTCGGCCCGGTCCTTCGCAGCCTCGGCCTCGACTTGCTTCACCTTCTCATCCGACTTGGCGTTCTGATCGGCTGCATCGCTCTGGGCTTTGGCGACGTCCGCTTGAACCTTGTCAGGGGAGTCCGCCTTGTTGCAGGCAGACAGGACGAATAATGCGCTGGCGAGCAACGCGCAGCTTGACGCTAGTCTCATTTGATCTCTCCATCGGTGATGCACACGAGGGATATACCACGCGTGATGCGCATGGTCGGTGCGGTAGAGCACCAAGGGTTCCGAAGCTGCCCGCGCGCAGGGCGCGGGCAGCGGTTGCCGGTGCTGATTACTTGGTCACGGTGTAGGTGTACGGAATTCGCACCACTTCATCGCCCGTGAAGACGACCGGATTGAACGTATCGATGTAAATATAGCCGCTCACGACGTTGCCCACCTGGCTCGGATCCGGCGTGATGGTCACGTAGATGGTTCCCGTCGCCCCGGGCGCCAACACCAGCGGATTGAAGGTGTTGGTGTTCAACGTCAGGTCTGCCCAGATGTCGCCGCTATCCGCGGACACCGCCGAGTCGAAACCCTTCGTCTGAACAAACGCGTTCGTCGTGACCGGTTCGGTCGGCGCGCCCGCCGGGCCATAGGGCCCCACCAGGGAGGGGAAGGCAAGCCAAACGCTGTATGGGATCTCCGGCTCGCTGAGAACCGCCGCGATCGTATGGGGAGCAACCGGTTTCGCATAAATGTCTGGTGAACCGGTGAACGCCACACCGGTACCCACGTCATTTAATGCGTCCATGTTGATCGGCGCCGGTGATTGCGCCACGAAAGCGACGCTGCTCACCTGGGTCGGCAGGTACCACAGCGCGCAATAATCCGGCAGCGTCACCACGGTGCCGGAACAAGCGCCGGTCTGCGTCGGCAATTCGATGACCGACGAGGAGGTGAGCCGGGCGTCGGCGAAGAACCACTGCGTTGCCGTACCGGTGTTCTGGACCACGATCGGCACCGTCACGGCATCGGCGCTCGCCGACAATGCAACGCGCGGATCATTCGGCAAGCCGGTTGCAAATATCTTTGCCGAATTGAAGCTCACGCGCGCCTTGAACGGCAGGGTCGTCTGATTACCGGACGAGGTGAAATTCTGCACCAGCACGAACTTCCAGAGGCCGGGCTGCGGATTGTCGTGGAACAGCTGCAGTGCGTACTGCGCGCTGCCGTCCACCGGGCTCTGGTTGGGTTCGACGCTCAATTGCATGCCCTGCGGATCGACCAGCAATCCTTCGAGCAGATAGCCGTTGTCCGGGATTTCGAGCGACAGACTCAGGTCATGAACGCCGTACGGTATATCGAACGCAAAGGTTTGGTACGGACCCACCCCGGCGCGCCCATTGCCGCCGGTCAGGGTTCCGGTGAAATTGCCGCCCTCCGCGCCCACTGGGATGAGCGTGCGCAAACTCACGGGGATTTCCGCGAAGCCTGCGGCACGGATGGCCACCGACGAGTCGCCGGGTGCGCTCGGCATGGAGAACTCCGCGGTCACGGATTCGCTCGCGCCGGGCGCAAGGGTCAGGCTCGCCGGCGACACCGATCCCACCTTCACGTAATGCTCCACGCCCCAGGTGAAATGAACGGGGCCGGAGTAGGTACCGGACACCCCGACGGGGCGCGTAAATATGACCGCCGTCCACGTGCCGGCCGACGGCTTGACCACATCGACGTGGCCGTAACCGCTGCCGAAACCCTGCGGATCCGAGTAGACCGCCTCGCGACCCGCCGGATCGATCAGCACGACATAGGCGATCGGCGGCGCGGCGGCCCCGATCGCGGTCGGCCATGCAAGCGCCGCATCCAAGTGGTCGGCGCCGGCCGGCACCTTGAACGTGTACTCGATGTAGTAGCGGGGAGCGCCGGTAATATTCAAGAAAAACGGATCGGTCGCCGGGTTCAAGGTCAACGTCACCGACGTTCCGGCAAACGGCGCGCCAAGAGTCTCCAGCGCCGGCGTCAGATGTTGCGTGGTCGACCCCGTGTTGGTAAAGGTGAATGACAAAGACTCGTGAGTATCCGGTTCCGCGGTGACGGCAGCGCTCACCGGAGAGGCCAGCACTGCGCTGCCCTGGGGTTTCGGTTTGCCGCCGGTGTCGTCCACCGACAGAGCCGCCTCGACCGCGGCCAGCGAATTGATCAAACCCGCACCCTGCTCGTAGGCTGGGGCGCCCAAGTCGGTCGCCGTACTCATGATGATGCGCTTCACCGTGGCGGGCGACGGATCGGCACCCCGATGGGTGCTGCGATAGGCCTGAATGATCAAGGCGGCCTCGCCCGCGGTCAGCGGCGAAGACTCGCTGGTGCCGCCGAAATCCTCGATGGGCGTCGGTCCCTCCGCTGCCGTTAAGTCGCTGCAGTCCTGGAACAGCGCCTGGTTGGTCGAGCACAGCGCCCATCCCGAGTCGCCGGGAGCCACCGCATCGACCGTGCGCGCGTTCAATTGCGCAAAACCGGCGGAACTGAACGGCGTCAAATTGTTGTCGAGGTAGCCCAAGTTCTTGGTGAAGGTCATGCCGGAGTCGCCGGTTTGGGCGAAGAGCCGATATTGGGTGGTTGCGCCCGACTCGATCACGCTCGTTACGGTCGACGGCGAACCCAACGTGCCGGCGGAACCGCCGTCGCCCGCGCTGACGACCACGGTGACGCCCGCCGCGACCGCCGCCTCGTTGGCGAGCGAAATCGGGTCATTGGCATTGTCCGGGTAGGGATTGCCGCCGAAGGACTCGTTGATCACGTCCACATCGTCGTGGATCACCGCGTACTCGATGGCCTGAACGAAATTCGAGGTGTTGGTGAAATTGATCTGGGAAAATACCTTGAGACCCACCAGAGAGGCGCCCGGCGCCATGCCGCGAATCCGAATATTGCAGGGCGACGGCAAGGGGTGGGCGGCGTTGACGAACTTGCTGATGTCGAAGAGCAACGGCTTGCCGTTCGGCAGGTCCTGCGCCGCGATGGAACTGGCGTCGCCAAAGGCTTCTCCCCCGGCGGTCGGCGTTCCGGCCGGATCCCCGGTGAAGTCAGCGTAATCGATGAACACCGGCGAGCCGTCCGGGCGAGTGAACCCAGGCAAGGTTGGATCGAGGCCATCGGCGAGGTAGGCCACTTTCACGCCCTTGCCGGTGACGAACTGACCATTGCCGTCGCGCACTAGCTGGGCCTGCGGGATCGAAGGGTCGGCGAACGCGGTGTGGGTGAGCTGCAGCGCCTCCGGTTCGAGCGTATTGCAAAGACCGTTGTCCGTCGCGCCCAGCGCCGCGGCGGACTGCGGCGCCCCGGCGACCGAAGCCTCCTTGACGGCTTTGTTGCGCACCGGCGGTTTGATCACGCGGTCGGTGACCACCGCCTGCACCAGCGGATTTGCGGTGAGCTTGTCCGCCTCGGCCGCGGACACCGTGGTGGCGAACGCATTGATGGTGCTGAAGCTGCGGAATTTTCGCCCCGTGTTCGGTAGCTGTCCGATCACCGCGCCTTGCGCCGTCGCGAGCGCGGCAGCGCGGGCCCCCATGGCGCGGCGTACCGGCGGGAGGTTGGGCATTTGATCGCGCAGGATGACGATCACATCCCGTTGCGATTCCTGTATTGCCTGCAGCACTTGCGGCTGTACCGCGGCGCCAGGCGAGGCGCCACCGATCAGGAGTGCTGCGCCAATCGAAAACGACAACGAGAAAACGGTGGAGCCCTTCATGGAAGATCCCTCTAAGGCGTGGTTCTTTTGTACGCGCAACTTCATCACAGCAGGGCATCAAATCGCAAGTTAAAATGCTCGACGGCGCGCGCGCCATACCCATACGACATTATGTAATAACGATGTAATAACGAATGGATCCGTCAGACACTCCATCTTGCGTAGCAAACGGCCACGGGCATTTCGTGCAAGACACAGTATTCGAGCAAGCGTCGCTGGTTGTCTTGGACACGATCGCGCGGGCCTTTGACTTCGATCAACCGGTAGCTGCGCTCCTCCGGCCAAAATTGAACGAGATCCGGAAATCCGGCGCGATTCTCCTCGACATTGCGGAGGATCCACTCGAACCAGTACCGCAAATGCGTCGCCGGAAAACAGTCGAGCGCCCAACGAAGCAATGTCTTATCCACCGCTGACCATCTCACGAAGGGCGATTGGATGCCCCACCTTCCGTGGAACGTTTTCCAAATGGACTGACGATAACGATCCGACTCCAACTCTGAAAGACAGGCATCGAATTCCCTTTGTCGGCGGCGATAGAAATGACCGCTGTGCAAGTCAACCGGCTCGCGCTGAAAATCGTGGAAAAACGCGCCTGGGACCGCTGCGAAAATTGCAGGCCAACAAAGAAGTCCGAAGAGCGCATTGATCAGTCCGTTTTCCACGTACCTCACCGTATTGGGATCGGCAAGGCCGTGCGCCAAATGGTCGCGGACATGGTACTCCACTGCGCCTGGGCCGGGAGCACGCTCGAACACGAGTTCGAACTCCGGAATCCGCGGCGCCACGGAGTCGGCGCCCCACGGGAGGCCGAGCTTTTTATGCACGCGGGGCAGCATGCGTTGCACGTTCTGTAATTCCGCTTCGCTCTCCGGTGTTTCCTGCGCCAACAGGCAGAGCGCGCGACTCGCTTCCCACTCGCGCGCGCGCACAAGCAGCCGGATCAACCTCGAGCGTGCGCCTCGATGGGTGCAATCCGAGTACATCGAAATGGCCCGCGGAATATCTCCGGATCGCTCGCATTCACGGGCAATGCCAAACAGCAGCTGCTGTCGTACATCCTCGAGCCAGTCGCTGTCCGCCACCCTCTCGGGAATCATTCGCACCAGGTCGTCGAGCGGCGACCCTTTTTCCAGTAACTCCCGACACTCCTGCAGTCGCTCGAAGACGACGATCTGTGCATGCGTTTGAAACGGGCGACAGTGCAAGCACCGATCGACCTTTTCAAACTTGAAGATCTGCAAGTCCGCGGTCACAAAGTCGGTCCAGGTTTGACGGTAGTTGCCGAAAAATAAGAGCCTGAATCGTTCGCAGAGAGGACCCATCAGCAATCGATACGCGATGTCCGTCGAGGCCGGGCACCATCGGTCGAATGTTTTTCGATCGGGAAATTGTGTCGCGAGCATTGAGACGAGCGCCGCCTTGGGCCAATCGGCGTGACGAGGCGGAAGTGCGCAGGCGCGAACCAATTCCGACTTGGGTAAGATGCTCTGCAGCTGCTCGATGTTCAATGCCGGCCGATCGGTGACCCACCCCGCTTCGATGAGCGGTTGCGCGGCTGCCGACGTATCACCGATCTCGACGTAATTGAGCTTACTGGCTCTGAAAAGATCACCCCGCCGCATGACCATTCGCGTGAGGAGCGCGCGGGATGGCCGCGGCACCCGCAGGAAGTCCGTAATGAAACGCGAGTGCTCTGCGGGCAGGAGATCCGCATACCGTTCGAGAACGGTCGAGAGAACCAATTCGAAGTTTCTAAGGTAGTAGAACGGCTCCAGCCTCGGCAGCACACGGCGCGGCCTCGCGTTCGGCACGCTAATTCACGTGCGCATACGTGGGCTTGTACCGCGACGCCAGCAGTCCCGTGGCTTGGGCAAGATCGATCTCGGCGACCAGCAGTCCTTCCTGGTCATAAGGCTGATAGCTCAGTAGGGTTCCGTCCGGCTTGATCACCGCCGACGTCGTCGGCGACCCATCGCTGGCGCAGTTGGCCGTGACGATGAAACAGGTATTCTCGGCGGCGCGGCACAGCAGCGATTTCTCGTGAAACGAATTCGACTGTTCGGCAAAACTGCTCGGTCGGTAATTGGCCGTGGAGTTCGGGCGGTATGGGTCGCGTTCGGCTTCGCTCAAGTGCGGATGAAACACGACCTGTGCGCCGCGCACCGCCGCCCAGCGCACCGTTTCGGGATAACGGAAACCTTCATGACAGATCGATATGCCGAATGTCAGCGGGCCGGTCTTGAACAGATGCCGATCGACACCGGCGGCATAGGTCGCATCCTCGGACGGATCGAGCTGAACTTTGTCCTGGAACCCGGCGATGCTCCCGTCGCGATTGATCACCAGCGCCGAGATACGCACATCGCTGCCGACCACGCGCTCCGTGCCGAGGATCACCCCCACGTTCGCCTGGGCCGCCGCCGCGGCAATCCTCGCCCAGGCGCGTTCGAGAAAAGCGGCATCGGGCGCGGGAATGACTCTGCCGAAGCCTCGATAGCCCGGGACGTAGGCTTCGGGAAAGCAAATGATATCCGCGCGTTCGATGCCGGCTTGGCGGATCGCCTTCGAAGCCAACAGGACGGAATCCTCGGGCGTCGGCGGAAAGCGGATATTGGCGGCTGCGATTCTCACCATCGGCATGGAAACAACACCTCATCTCAGCTTAAGCTTCCTGCGTATGCTAACGCGGATGACGCCGATCACGATGCAGATAATCGCGGGCCAGAACGTGAGTACCGCCAGCAATCCCGGCCCGACGGGGTTCGGATTCGGATCGGGCCAAAGCCCAAGTTCCGCCGCGACGACGATGAACAGCAAGGGGCCGCAGCCGAAGGTGAGCAACGCGAGGCCGATTCTTATCCAGGTGGATCTAAAGTAGGCGCGCATGTCGGATCAAGCTCCATCACCACATCTTAATCGCCGCAAAGACCAGTCCCGCCGCCAGCAGGACCGCCAATATTCTGAGCACCCATGCAATGGCTTGTGCGCCCTTGACGATTTCCTCCTCCTCCACCTTCGACCTCAATTGACGTCGGGCTGGTGCGGCGGCGACGGATGATCGGTATCCACCGCTTGCAGCGGCCGGTCCTCGATGACGCGCATGACCTCGGCGCAAAAGGCGGCGTCGTGATTGGCCGGCGGCCCCAGGCCGGGCGGCGGATCGCAATCCCGAAGCTCGCCCGCGAGCTGCTGGACACTCATCGCCGAGATGGTCGCCCGGAGCGTCGATGTGCTCTGTTCGGCATGCCTCGATTTGACGTAGCCGTCGCCGATGACGATGCCGCCCAACAGCACGACTCCGATCACCGCCAGGTATTGCATCGTTTTTCTCATCGCGCCGATGCTATTTCAAATACTGATCGAACCACGCGAGCGTACGTCGCATCGCATCCGCGATGTGTTCCGGATCCCGCAATCCGTGGCCTTCACCCGGGTAGATCATGATGGAGGTCGGGACGTTCATGGCCTTCAGCGCGTGCCAGAATTCCTCGGTTTGCGGGGCCGGGCATTCGATGTCGCGCTCGCCGACATACGCGAAAGTCGGCGTCTTGACCTGCTTGATGAAATTGATGGCAGATGATTGCGCATAGATGAGCGGGTCGTCGTACGCCGACGCTCCGAAGTACGGCAGCATCCAGGCATCGATGCCATTCTCGCCGTAATACGACAGCCAGTTGCTGATGCCCGCCGACGCGACCGCCGCTTTGAACCGATCGGTCTGAGTCACCGCCCACATCGTCATGAAGCCGCCGTAACTGCCGCCGGAAATCCCAAGACGGCCCTTGTCGATCGGCGCGGCCTTGGCGGCGGCATCGATCCCCGACAGGATGTCGCGCAGATCGCCGTGACCAAAATCACGCACATTGGCCAGGGTAAAGCGTTCCCCCTGACCATAGCTGCCGCGCGGGTTGGGTCGAAAAATCGCATAGCCGTGTTCGAGCAGTGTGCTCACCAAGCCCGGGCCGCCGAAGCCGGGCACCACCGCGGCGGCGGGTCCGCCGTGCACGAGGGTGACCATCGGCAGCATTCCTTGCGGGTGCAGCGGCAGGAACAGCCAGCCCTGAACATCGAATCCGTCGCTCTTCCACCAGAGAGATCGCACGGTGGCGGGCAGCGCGAGTCCGGCGTTGTTGGTCGACAGATCACGCCAGTGTCCGATCTTGCCGATCGCGATCGTCGGCGGTTGCGTGAACGATTCGTGGTCGCCGGCAATCACGCCCGACGGACAGGCCATGGCGGCTCCACTGCCAAACCCCATGGACTCCGACCCGCTCCACATGACTTGAGCCGGTTCGGGTGGGCGACGCCGTGCTGCATCAACATGGGCTGCATCGACAGGGCCCAAATCGACGAACTCGACGCGGTCGCCGGCCAACAGACGCGCGAGCAGCCGCCCGTCGCAGCCCCACGCGACTGCGGTTGCCGAGGCGGCCATGCCGGCCGTCACATCGACTGCGGCACCGCCGGCGATCGGCGCTGTGTACACATCTCCGCCCGTGGAGCCGAAGTCGCTCATGATCCCCGCAATGAACGCGACGGTCGACCCATCGCGCGACACCGTCGGCGCCGCAAGCTGTTGGCGAATGTCCGTCGGCGCATATACGACTCGTGGCGGCGCATCCCCTGCGGCGAATGCATACAGCTTCGCAAACCACCAGTTGTCATCCCCGTCACCCGGCGCCGCTGTCCCGACGAAGCCCTTTGCGCCGGGGCGCCAATCATATTCATAGACGAACAGGTCGGGCGGGGAAGCCCAGTGCAAGGCGCCATTCTCGAGGATGGCGATACGCTGCTCCGGTGTTGGGGCGCCCAAATCCCCGGCGATCGGCGCGCCGGCCTCGGTTGCGCCAATTTCTTTGTTGGCGTCTTGTGTCGCCAGCATGGCGAGCCGGCCGTCGGCGCCGTAGCGAAGATCGCGGATCGTCCCGCTGAAGTCGAGCAGCTTGGTCAACCCTTTTCCATCGGGCTCGACCGTGTACACAGAGCGCGCGTGGCTGCCGGGCGTGCGCAGGGTGAAGGTCAAGTGCTTGCCGTTGGGAGTCCACGCGGGAGAATCGGGCCAGCACTCAGGGTGGAGGCCGCACGGCATCGCGATCTTGACCGCGACAGCCGTATTGGCGCGCCGTATGACGAGTTCGCGAATCGGGGGATAGTATCCCCCCACCGGCGAATCGCCTTCCACGGAGGCGACCAAAGCACCGTCCGGTGAAACCTCGACCTTTAGGAAGCGGTGGACGCCCCGTTCGGGCGGCGGCGCATCGTCCGCGTTAGCATTCGGGGCGAGCGCCACGCACAGCGCAGAATAAAACGCCCATCTCGCCAAGAGTTCCCGCATTGACATGCCCCTGCAAAATGATCGATGACGCGCACCCTATGGTGCGCGATTGAACTTCAACACGAGAGTCGCGCAGCCGAGCAAACCCGCTCCCTCGATCCACGCCAACCAGCGGTTCATCCGGTCCGACATTCCGAATTTCGCCGACGCATGCAGCGCGCGGTGCGCCAGCCACCCATAGCTCAACAAAATACAAAATTCCGGCAGCATCGAGGTCGCGGCCAGGATCAACATCTGCGGCACGACTGCCCGGCCCGGGTCGATGAACTGCGGCAGCAGCGCCAGAAAAAACAGCAACGCCTTGGGGTTGGCGAGTTGCAGCGTCAGCGCGCCCACATAGACTCGCCGCCGATCGCTCAGGGCAGCGGCGGGCGCGGCGTCGCTCAGGCTCACCGCGTGCGTCGCACCCGCCGAGCGCAGCGCCTTGACCCCGAGATAAATCAGATAGGCCGCCCCCACCCATTTCGCAATCGTAAAGAAACGCGCGCTGGCGGCGATGATCGCACCGAGACTGGTGGCCGACAGGCCGAAGTAAATCGCGTTCGCGCTGAGGATGCCGGCGGCGGCCGGCAGCGTGCGCCGCAGAGCACCGCGCGCGCCTTGCGACACCACATAGAACACCGCCGGTCCCGGCGACAGAGACAGAGCGGTTTCCATGACCAGAAACAGCAGCCAGGTTTTGAACGTCATTTGGGACAACCGCGGAACATCGGTGGCTCAAGCTTACCTGCAGGAACGCGATATCGACAATTGCGCGAACAACCGGCATTTGCACCGCGTGTGAGGGCTAGGAGATCTTCACCCCAAGCCGCTCGCCGACATAGGTGATTCCCGGTGCCTGGTCGCGCAACAGCTTGACAAATTCATCGGCCGGCAGCGGCCGGTTGAAGTAGAAGCCCTGCAATTCGTCGCAGGCGTTCAAACGCAAGAACTCGGCTTGTTCCCGTGTTTCCACGCCCTGCGCAACCACGGTCAAGCTCAAGGATTTGCCCATGGCAATGACGGCGTTCGCGAGTCCCGTGTCGTGTGTCGCAACGCCGAAATCGCGCATGAACGAACGATCGATCTTGATGGTATCGAGCGGGAATCGCTGTAGCGTGGCGAGCGTTGAGTATCCGGTTCCGAATTCGTCGACCGCAATCCGCACTCCCAGCGTTTTGAGCGCGGTCAGAATAAATAACGTGCGTTCGATGTCGTGAATCAGCAGGCGCTCGGCGATCTCGAGCTCGAGCAGGCGCGGATCCAATCCGGTGGCCTTCAGTATCGATCTCACATCGCCCAACAGGTGTTCGTCGCCGAATTGGCGCGCGGTCAGATTGACGGCAATGCGCAGCGGCGCCAGACCCTGGGTCTGCCAGGCGATGCTCTGCAAGCACGCCGTTTTGAGCACCCACTTGCCGATCGGCAGCATCAATCCGGTCTCTTCGGCGACCGGAATGAACTGACTCGGGGCCACGATGCCCAGATCCGGATGCTCCCAGCGGAGCAGCGCTTCCATGCCCGTGATGCGGCCGCTCGGGATGTCCCGCTTGGCTTGATAGTACAGACGCAATTCGTCCCGCTCGAGCGCGTGCCGCAGACTCGATTCGAGCGTCAGCCGCTCGAGCGAGTTGGCATTCAGCGATTCTGAATAAAACTGGTAGTTGTTCTTGCCCTCCGCCTTCGCCTGATACATTGCGATATCCGCATTCTTGGTCAGCGTCTGCTCGTCGAGTCCATCCTGCGGGTAGGTGCTGATGCCGATACTCGCCGTCACCTGAAATTCCTGGCCGATGAGTATGAACGGCCGCGCGGTGACCTCGAGTATCTTCCGCGCGACGATCGCGGCGTACTGATCATCCGTCAGTTCCGCGAGCAGCACGACGAATTCATCGCCCCCCAGACGGGCGACCGTATCGCTGTCGCGCACGCATGCCTTCAGCCGGATGGCGACCTCCTGCAGCAATTGATCGCCCGCCTCGTGACCCAGCGTATCGTTGATCTGCTTGAAGCGGTCGAGGTCGAGGAACGCGACGGCAAAGTGCCTGCCATGCCGGCGGGCCGCCGCGATGCTTTGAATCAACAGTTTGCTGAACATGCTGCGATTCGGAAGCCCCGTGAGAGGGTCGTAATAGGCGAGGTACTCGACGCGCTGCGCGTTGGCGAGTAACGCCTGGCTCTCCCGCAACCTCGCCTGCGCCAGTTGCCAACTCATCCGGCCTACCAGGATCGTGAGCAACAGGATGAGAACGCTGCCGAACGCCGCCCACTCCAGATACTCGCGTGTGCGGCCATGCGAGACGGCCATTTGCTCGTCCACCGACAGTCCCACCCGCACGGCGAGCGGATAGCCATACAGTTCACGGGTGCCGGCCCACCGCCGTACGGCATCCACGGGACTGACGAAAATCGTCGGGTCCGTGTCCTCAGCCCCGATCGCTGCAGAGGCATAGTCGATCGACTGCCCGGAGAACACCCGGTCACCCGTACGCCGAACCCGAAAGAGACCGTCGGTCCCGAGCAGACCGAGCACCCCGTGCGCACCGAGCTTCCCCGGCTCGTAACCGCTCACGAAATAATTCGCGTCCACCGCGACGATCACGACGCCGTCGAATGCGCCATTGGCAGCGCTCAGCCTGCGGCTGAAATGTAACTCAGCGTTCCCGGTGGGACCCTGCGGTAAGCGCCCGACGAAGAAGGCATCGCTATCGCGCTGCCTGCCAAAGTAGTCCTGCGCAGCGACGTTCTGATTTGGGAACCGGCGTGTGCTGTCCACGATGACGCCTTCGCGGTCGGCGATGCTGACCGTGAACAGCAGGTCCGGCGGCAACAGGCCTTCGCTCCTGAAGTTCGCGAGGGATTGCCGGCCGTTCGGACCATGAGGCCAGAATTTCACCACATTCAGGGTCTGGTCGATCTCCCGGATCGCGCGCAAGACCTGGGCTTCGTAAGTGTTCAGCAGTTCCCGGGTCGTTGCCACTGCGGCGCGTTTGGCGTCGGCGTCTCTGACCCGAATGACGCCCAGAGTGGCCCCCCATATGACGGCCAGCAACAACGCAGCCGTGAGCGGGAAAAGAAACTGCGGTTCGGTCGCCCGGCTCAATACGCGAAGAAATGCGTCTTTCAAGGGCGCGGTGGCTCCTTCGATGGGTGAGCCGGCCCGGATCATCGCCGCTGCGACCGGATTAACCTCGGCAATCTAACAACTACGGCACTCTCAAACGGTGCGCTACCCCACATAGAGGCGGCCGTGCGCCGGTTCACCGGGTTTTCTGACCAACCTGCAACCGGACTTTCGGCCGGGGGGCATCGTGAACCTCTTCAGCGCCACAGTGGATTTTGTCTGGTGATGCGGGGTCCGTGGCTCAAGATCGGACTCGCACTCAATCTGGCGTGTGGCGCCGCGATGGCCGACGTCGTGGCGCTCGTGTCCAGCACGAGTACCTCGGCGAATCCCGCCGCGATCGGCTACATCGACGCCGAACTCGTTGATGATAGTGTCCGAGTACTGTATTGACCATGCCGAATGCGGAGCGCGAGCGCCTGCTTTTGACCTAATATCCAAACTCGAAGTCACCCCGACCCGATCATTGAGAGATGCTGCCATGAGCCACGGTATTGAACTGCCGAATGATGAATTGCCGTCCGATCCCGGGCTGGCATTGATTTACACGCTGGTCTATTGCAGTCGCGCTACCGCCGGCATCGACGATACTGCGGTGGCTAGAATCATCGAAGCCGCGCAACGAGACAATCCCAGACAGGGGATCACAGGTTTGCTGGTGTTCGGCGGCGGAATTTTCTTTCAGTGGCTGGAAGGGCCGCGCGAACGCGTCATGGCCCTGATGGAAAGGCTGCACAACGACCCGCGGCATAACAGCATCGTTCAGTTGAGCGACTCCGAGGAGTTGCGCGAGCGTCTATTTCCCGAGTGGGACATGGAACTCGTGGACACCGACGATATCCGCAACGTTCTCGAGGATGCGCTATCCACTGCTGAGGATCCGAACAACATACGCACCCTGCAGTCGCTGCTCGAGGAACTCGACGATGGTGATCTCGCGAGTTTGAAAAAACCGTAGCGCGGCGCCTGCGCGAGCGGATGCCGCATGGCCATCCATGCGGCATCCTCGAGCTTCCTATCGCGTCGCTGCGAATCGGGCGGCCTGGGGCTTGCCCGTGTTGACCTCGTAGAGGTCGGTCAGGCTGGGATTGTTCACCGTGGCGACGGCATTCGCCACCGCGTGGTCCGTGCAAGCCTGGACTTTTGCGAGCACCGCGAGGTTCCGGGCATTGGGCAGCGCGCACACCTGGTCGGCGGCGAAGCGAATGCGCTGGTAGAGCGCGGCGGCACCGGCCGGGGTGTTGACGTTGAGGTCAGCGTATTTGACTTGCATCTGCGGGACGTCGGCGGCTCGGACGCCCGTGGTCAGGCCCGCGATCATGGCGGCAGCGGCGATGGTGATGCGGAGGGTGTTGGTGTTCATGGTCATCTCCTCGAATCGGGTTGGTTGGGTCCTCGAGAGAGATGCTGCGCCGGATGAGGCCTGAGTTCTGTCAACGGGCGGACACAAGCCGAACCGTTACCCCTTGGGCGTCAGTTGCCAGGACAGACGTTTCCCGAACTGTAAGTTCCACGACGATACTATGCCTTCGATGATGCCCCCACAGACCGATGCAGAAACTCGATCAACAGTTGGTTCACCTGCAGCCGTAGCCGCGCAGGTCTGGCGCGATCACGTGATAGCCCGCCGCGGCGAGTGGCAGCAGTTGATTCCTCCAGGTGTACGCCAACTCCGGAAATCCGTGCAGCAGCAAGACGCAGCGGCGACCCGGAAGCTCGAATCCGGCCTCGAGCACGTGCATCGTCACGCCATTATTGTTGTCTACATAGCGCGAGCGTATTCCCGCACCCAACGTGTCCCGCCCATATTCAACCGCGCTATTTCGCTCTGCCGAGCCGGCGGCATCCGCGTGCGAGCCGCACGCAGAATGCGCGAGCAAGGCACCGAGTCCCTTCATAAAGTGCCGTCGCGTATTCGCACCGTCAGGTTTCATGACGCCGACTCTTCCATAAACGGTTATTTCGGGGAAAATATTTTCGAGTCGCTTGATCCGGGAAGTCGACATGGCGGCGCCAGAGAGCAGCCTGCTTTTCACCTAATACAGCGCAACGCAATACGCAGAATTGCGAGATTTCACCCAGTATTTTCCGCGTATTGGTCTAGCCGACTTCTTCGTGGTGCATCAGAATAGAGCATGACCAGCAGAAAGCCCGTCACGCTGCACCGGCTGCGCGAAATGCACGCGTCGGGCGAAAAGATTGCGATGCTGACCTGCTACGACGCCGCCTTTGCGCGGGTGCTGGATGACGCCGGCGTCGACGTGCTGCTGGTCGGCGATTCCTTGGGCACGGTGCTGCAAGGCCGGCCCACGACCATCGCGGTATCGATCGAGGACATGGCTTATCACACCGGCTGCGTGGTCAGAGGCAACCGCACCGCCTGGGTGATCGCCGACATGCCCTTCGGCAGCTATCAGGAGTCGGCGGAACTCGCGATGCGTCATGCCACCCTGCTGATGCAGCAGGGGGCGCACATGGTGAAACTCGAGGGCGGCGGGTGGACCGCGCCCATCGTGCGCTTCCTCGTTGATCGCGGAGTCCCGGTTTGCGCGCACTTGGGCTTTACCCCCCAGTCGGTGCACGCGCTCGGGGGATACCGCGTGCAGGGCCGCGACGAGGCGGCCGCCAAAGTATTGCATCGACATGCCGAGGAGCTCGCCGCGGCCGGCGCCACCATGCTGGTGCTCGAAATGGTGCCCGCGACCGTCGCCCGCGAGTTGACGAGCGCGCTGTCGATAGCAACCATCGGCATCGGCGCCGGGGTGGGATGCGCTGGCCAGGTATTGGTACTGCACGACATGCTGGGACTCAAGTCGGGCGAGCCGTTCCGATTCGTGCGCAATTTCATGGACGGCAGCGCCAGTATCGAGACGGCCGTACGTACCTATGTGGCCGATGTGAAGGGCGGACGATTTCCGGTCGACGCGATTCACGGCTTCTGATCGGACAACCGCGTGCAAATCATCTCGACGATTGCGCAACTGCGGCAGTCACTCGCCGGTCCGCGGAAGATCTCGCTGGTGCCGACCATGGGCAACCTGCACGCCGGCCATCTGTCGCTGGTGCGCATCGCGCGGGAGCGAGGCGACGTCGCGGTCGCGAGCGTGTTCGTGAACCGGCTGCAATTCGCGCCGCACGAGGATTTTGCGACCTATCCACGCACCTTGGAACGGGATTGCGAAATGCTGGCGGCCGCCGATTGCGACATCGTGTTCGCGCCGAATGAAGGCGAGGTCTATCCGGAGCCCCAGACCTACACCGTCCATCCGCCGCCCGGGCTCGGCGATATTCTCGAAGGGAAGGTGCGGCCGGGATTCTTCACCGGCGTGTGCACGGTGGTGCTGAAGTTGTTCAATATCGTGCAGCCCAACGTCGCGGTGTTCGGCAAGAAGGACTACCAGCAATTGATGGTGATACGAGGCATGGTGCGCCAACTCGCGCTGCCCATTGAGATCGTCGCCGCGGAGACGGTGCGTGACGAGCGCGGACTTGCCCTATCGTCGCGCAATGGGTATCTGACGGAGGCAGAGCGTATCGAAGCCTCGCAGCTGAATGCGACGCTGACCACGCTCGCCGCCGCCGTAAAATCCGGTCGTAGAGATTGGCCCGCGCTCGAGCGCGACGCGCAGAACTTGTTGACCGCGCGGGGTTGGCAGCCGGACTACGTCGCGATCCGGCGGCAGAGCGACCTGCGCGACCCCGCCGCACCCGAACCGTCGCCCGGCAATCCGCCGGCCGGTGAACCGCTGGTCGCCCTGGCCGCCGCCCGGCTCGGCAACGCGCGGCTCATCGACAACGTGGAAATTTGACGATGCTGACCGTCTCGGTGTCAGCATCGAACACGATCTGGGCTTCGCCGCGTTTCAATTGCGTGATCACACGCGCCACTTTGACGTCGAGCGAGATCTCCCGCTCGCCATAGTCGGTGCCCTCGCGCAGCACGTAGGACTCCACCACGGCGCGGAGCAGCTCCGGCGCAAGTTCGCCGTGCGGCACCACGACCGGTTCTTGGTCGCTTTCGTCCATCTGAGCAATATACATGCCTTGCGTCGCCCGGACGCCGAAGCGCAACCGTTTGAATCCTCAGGCAGGACCGGCGTGGCGCGCCCGCGAAAGGTAAGCTCTAATACGCGTGATGCTGAGTAAGATTCTCAAGACGCTGCACGAGATCGGCGCGGTCGGCGTGCTCGGTTCATTCGCCGCCTACATCGTGCTGGTCGCGACCGCGCCCACGCAATCGTTGGTCGCCTACGCAGCCGTGCGCCAGGGCATCGCCGCGATCGCCAAGTGGCTGTTGGTGCCGTCCTTAGGTCTGGTGCTGGTCAGCGGACTTCTCGCGATCGCCGCCAACCGCGCATACGCGAATGCCGCTTGGGCCTGGGTGAAAGCCCTGCTCGGCATCAGCATGTTCGAAGGCACCTTGCTCACCGTCGGCGCCGGCGCACGCCACGCCGCCGAGTTATCCGCCGCCGCCGCAGCCGGACAGGGCGATCCGGCTCAATTGGCGGAAGTGTTGCACAGCGAGTGGGGTACCCTCTGGGTCCTACTGTCGCTGTCGATCGTCAACATCCTCCTCGCCGTGTGGCGCCCCCGCCTCACCCGCCAATCAGCCGCCTAGCCACGTCGACTCAAGTCTCCAACTACCAAACAGCCAGTCGACCTCGTCGCAGGGTATGTGGGGGCAAGGCAGCCTGACGGGAACTGCCTCCTCGTTCCCGTCAGGCTGCCTTGCCCCGTCAAGCCCTGCGACGAGGTAGAATGCCTGACACTCTTACGATACAAACACCTTGAAAACGGTTAATCGCAAATCCCCGAAAGTGGGCTTTGTCAGTTTGGGCTGTCCCAAAGCCCTGGTCGACTCCGAACGCATTCTCACGCGCCTGCGCGCCGAAGGTTACGAGGTCGCCCCGAGCTATGCGTCCGCCGACCTCGTCGTCGTCAATACCTGCGGCTTCATCGACTCCGCGGTGGATGAATCCCTCGATGCGATCGGCGAGGCGTTGGCCCAAAACGGCAAAGTGATCGTGACCGGTTGCCTCGGCGCTCAGCCGCAAAAGATCCTCGATCGCCATCCGCAGGTGCTCAAGATCACCGGGCCTCAGCGTTACGAGGAGGTGGTGGCCTCGGTGCATGAACACCTGCCGCCGAAGCACGAACCGTTTCTCGATCTCGTTCCCGCACAGGGGATCAGGCTCACGCCGCGCCACTATGCCTATCTCAAGATCTCCGAAGGCTGCAACCATCGCTGCACCTTCTGCATCATTCCCTCAATGCGCGGCAATCTGGTGAGCCGGCCGATCGGCGAGGTGCTGCGCGAGGCGGAGCAACTCGCGCGCGCCGGCGTCAAGGAGATCCTGGTGATCTCGCAGGACACGAGTGCCTATGGAGTCGATCTCAAATACGCCGCGCAACCCTGGCGTGATAAGGAGCGCCGCGCCCGCTTCTACGATCTTGCCCAGGCGCTCGGCGAACTCGGCGTGTGGATTCGCCTGCACTACGTGTATCCCTACCCCCACGTCGATGAGGTGATCGAGTTGATGGCCGCGGGCCGGGTGCTGCCCTATCTCGACATTCCTTTTCAGCATGCGAGTGCACGCATTCTCAAACTGATGAAGCGCCCCGCGGCCGCCGAAGATACCTTGGCGCGCATCGCCGCGTGGCGGCGCGTCGCGCCCGACATCACGATTCGCAGCACCTTCATCGTCGGATTTCCCGGCGAAACCGCACAGGATTTCGAAGAATTACTGGACTGGCTGCGCGTCGCGCAACTCGATCGCGTGGGATGCTTCGAGTACTCGCCGGTGCAAGGCGCGGCCGCCAACGATTTAGGCCAGCCGGCGGTGCCTGACGAAGTCAAGCAGGAGCGCCGCGCCCGTTTCATGGAATTGAGCGCCGAGATCAGCGCCGCGCGGCTCGCTCAAAAAATCGGCCGCACCATGCAGGTCCTGATCGACAGCATGGACGGCGACATTGCCATCGCGCGCTCCGCGAGCGATGCCCCGGAAATCGACGGGACAGTAAGGATTCAGGGTGCCGGCGGCCTGAAAGTGGGCTCTTTTGCCGAGGTGAAGATCACAGCGGCCGGCGCCTATGATCTCGAGGCGCGATTGCGCACCTGATAATTTCGATTGGTCGATTAGTTGTGTAAGCTTGCGATCCTTCATGGCGGAGATTCGAACGTGGACATCAGCGCAGACCGGGTGGTACTCATTCACTACACCTTGAAAGATGACAGCGGAGCGGTCATCGACAGTTCGGCGGGCGGGGAACCGCTCGCCTACATCCAAGGCCACGGCAACCTCGTCGCCGGCTTGGAGAGGGCGCTCGAGGGCAAGCACGACGGCGAGACCGTCGAAGTGTCGGTGGCTCCCGCCGAGGGCTATGGCGTGCATGACGCCGCGCTCATTCAGCGCGTGCCCAAGCGCTCATTGCAAGGCTCCGGCCAAATCAAGAAGGGAATGCAGTTCCAGGGGCGCACCGAGCACGGGATGCGTTTGTTCACCGTGATGGCAATCGTCGGCGACATGGTGACGCTCGACGCGAATCACCCGCTGGCCGATAAAACGCTGAATTTCAAGGTCGATATCGTGAGCGTGCGCGAGGCGACGACGGAAGAACTCGAACATGGTCACGTCCACGGCGCCGGCGGCCATCATCACTGACGCTGCGGGCTAGATTCGAGCCGGCCCGCGCTCCTTCAAGTCCTTGGAGCGTCAATGATTTTACAATATCGAAGCCGGGCCTTACATATCTTCGCGGCGAGCTTCGAAGCGATCATGAAGCGCTCAATCGCGCTTCGCTAACCCGGTTCCGATGTGCATAATACGCACACCACGAGCAGTCCAAAGGAAGCAGCACGGATGGAGCGTCGATTGCACACCCGACACCGCGCACGTACCACCGTGTACGTCGTCATGTCGGGAAGAAAAAGTCGGATTTGCCGGGCAAAGAATTTGAGTGCGAACGGCGTTTTCGTCGAAACGGAAAATCTCGGCTTGCGCAAAGGGCAACAGGTTCAGCTCGCGTTCGCGATCAACTTAGGACTCGTCACCAAGATCCATCGCCGCACGGCGGTCGTTGCGCATGTGACGCGCGGCGGCACCGGCCTGATGATGGAACAGTTCGCCGGCCGTTAGTAACTCCAGCCGGGTCGTTCGGCTGTTCGGTAAAGCGCGCGGTTTGGCTGTAAACTTGCGCCAATGCCACCCTTCGATCCGCCCCGCTCGGATGCCATCCGCATCCGTGGCGCGCGCCAGAACAATCTCAAAAATCTGGACCTGGAACTGCCGCTCAACGAGTTGATCGTTGTCACGGGGGTGAGCGGTTCCGGAAAATCCTCCCTGGTATTCGACACGCTGTATGCGGAGGGCCAGCGGCGCTACGTCGAGACCTTCTCCCCCTACGCGCGCCAGTTCCTGGACCGCATGGACAAGCCGCTGGTCGATCGGATCGAAGGCATACCGCCCGCGATCGCCATCGATCAAACCAACCCGGTGCGAACCTCGCGCTCCACCGTCGGCACCATGACCGAGCTCAACGATCATTTGAAACTGCTGTTCGCGCGGGCCGCGGTGCTGCACTGCCAAGGCTGCGGCCGGCAGGTGCAGCGCGACACGCCCGCGAGCATCACGGAGCGCCTGACCGCGCTGTCCCAGGGCCACGGCGACCCGCCGCTGTTGCTGACCTTCCCGGTGCCGATCCCGAAGAATTTCACTGAAGCCGAAATCGAGCAATTGCTGTCAGCTCAAGGCTACACCCGGATCCACGAGAAGCGCGGCGGCACCCTGCAGGTGATTCAAGATCGCTTTCGCTGGTCCACCGTCGACCCCGCCCGAGCCGCCGACGCCATCGAAGCAGCCCTCAAAGTCGGTCAGGGCCGCCTCGACGTCTACGCGCGCGAGGGTGGCGATCGCCGCGGCGATGCCGGCGGCGACGCCGGCGGTTCAGTAAATTCGAGCGCCGGCACCGGCGCCCCACCGTGGCGCTTCTCCAGCGGTCTGCATTGTCCGGACTGCGACATCAACTACAGGGAGCCGACGCCGAGCACGTTCAGTTTCAATTCGCCATTGGGCGCCTGCGAGACCTGCCGCGGCTTCGGCCGCAGCATCGGCGTCGACTACGGCCTGGTCATCCCCGACACGGCGTTGTCGCTCCGTGCGGGTGCCATCAAGCCCTGGCAGACCGAGTCCTATAAGGAATGCCAGGCCGACCTCATGAAGTTCGCGCGCAAGCGCGCGATCCCCGTGGACACCCCGTGGCGCGATCTGACCGACGCCGAGCGCGCCTGGGTGATCGAGGGAGAAGGCGAGTGGACCAAGAACGTCTGGTACGGCGTGCGGCGGTTCTTCGCGTGGCTCGAGACCAAAGCCTACAAGATGCACATCCGGGTACTGCTCTCGCGCTACCGCTCTTATACGGAATGCAGCGCCTGCCACGGCGCGCGCCTGAAGCCCGAAGCGTTGCTGTGGCGCATCGGCAATCCCGGCATCAACATTCGCGAGTTGATGCTGCTCGCCGTCGAGGACAGCCGTCGCTTCTTCGATGCGCTCGAATTGCCGGCGCCGCTCGATGAGGCGGCCGACCTGCTGCTGCGGGAAATCCGCGCGCGGCTCAAGTACCTGACCGATGTCGGCCTGGGATACCTCAATCTCGACCGCCAGTCGCGCACCCTGTCCGGCGGCGAAGTGCAGCGGATCAATCTCACCACGGCGCTCGGCACCTCGCTGGTCAATACGCTGTTCGTGCTGGATGAGCCCTCCATCGGGCTGCATCCGCGCGACGTCGGTCGCATCGTCGGCGTCATGCAGCGCCTGCGCGATGCCGGCAATACGCTGGTGGTGGTCGAGCACGACCCGAAGGTGATGCAAGCCGCGGATCGCATTCTCGACATCGGCCCCGGGCCCGGCGAGCACGGCGGCGAAATCGTGTTCTACGGACCGATCCGCGAACTCGCCCAAGCGAAGGGTTCGCTCACCGCCGATTATTTGTATCGCCGCAAGCGCGTCGAGATCCCGGCCGCCGCGCCGGTCGGCGGCGCGAGCGCAACGGCCGGCGCCGTAGCCGGCGCGTTGCAGTTGCAGGGCGCCGCCGAGCACAATCTCAAGAACATCGACGTCGAAATCCCGCTGCGGCGCCTGGTCTGCGTCACCGGCGTCAGCGGTTCCGGCAAATCCACGCTGGTGCATGACGTTCTGTACCCGGCGATGCTGCGCGCCAAGGGCAAGCCCACGGAAAATCCGGGTCTTCACCGCGCGCTCGCGGGCGCGGAACTGATCGACGATGTGGTGATGGTGGACCAAAGCCGCATCGGCCGAACCACGCGCTCGAATCCCGCGAGCTACGTCGGCGCCTTCGATGCGATTCGCGATCTGTTCGCGCGTCTGCCGCAGGCCAAGGAACGCAAGTACACCGCCGGCACCTTCAGTTTCAACGCCGGCAACGGCCGCTGCCCGGCGTGCGGCGGCAACGGCTTCGAGCACGTCGAGATGCAATTTCTCTCGGACGTCTACCTGCGTTGCCCCGACTGCGACGGCCGGCGCTATCGGCCTGAAGTCCTGGAGGTCAGGCTCGCGCGCGCCGGCGCTCCCCCGAAAAGCATCGCCGACGTCCTCGATCTCACGGTGTCCGAAGCGCTGGCGTTCTTCGCCGCGGACACCGAGGTTTGCCTACGCCTCGCGCCGTTGGCCGACGTCGGCCTCGACTATTTGCGCTTGGGCCAGCCCGTGCCGACGCTGTCGGGCGGCGAGGCGCAGCGCCTGAAGCTCGCCGGGCATCTTGCCGAGAATGCCGTGCGCCTGCACTCGCCCAAGACGAGTGCGCGCAAGAGCGCGCCGAAGAAAACCGGAGGCGCCGCCGCACGGCGGGCCGGCGATGCCGCGGCGCGGCGCGGCTCCTTGTTCTTGTTCGACGAACCCACCACCGGCTTGCATTTCGACGATGTCGCGAAGCTGCTGCGCGCGTTCCGCCAACTCATCGACGCCGGCCACTCGCTGCTCGTGATCGAGCACAATCTCGACGTCATACGCGCCGCCGACTGGATCATCGACTTGGGTCCCGAAGGCGGCGAGGCCGGCGGCAGCGTGGTGTGCAGCGGCACCCCCGAGCAGGTCATGCGCGTTGCCGCTTCGCACACCGGCCGGGCCCTCCTCGAGGCGGAGGATCCGGCACCGTTCGGCGCCGCTTACGGCGGCGCGGTCCGCGATTCAGGCGGCGCAGTTTACGATTCCGGAAGCGCGCGCCGCCGCCCCGCACCGCCGACGTCGATCGCGATTCACGGCGCGCGCGAACACAATCTCAAGAACGTCGACGTCAACCTGGGGCTCAATCGATTCACCGTGATCACCGGCGTTTCGGGCAGCGGCAAGAGTACGCTGGCCTTCGATATTCTGTTTGCCGAGGGACAACGGCGCTATCTCGAGTCCCTGAACGCCTACGCCCGCCAATTCGTGCAACCGGCCTCGCGGCCCGACGTGGATGCCATCTTCGGCATTCCGCCCACCGTCGCGATCGAACAGCGCACCAGCCGCGGGGGTCACAAGAGCACGGTGGCGACGCTCACCGAGATCTATCATTTCTTGCGGCTGCTATACGTCAAGCTCGGCGTGCAGTTCTGCCCGGTGTGCGAAGCGCGCATCGAACCGCAGTCGGCGGACGTCATCGCCGCCCGGTTGCTCCAAGACTATCGCGGCAAGGGCATCACTCTGCTCGCGCCGCTGATCGTGGCGCGCAAGGGCTTGTACACGGCTCTGGCAAAATGGGCACGCGGCAAGGGCTTTGCCCAGCTGCAGGTCGACGGCACGCTGCTGCCGACGGCGAAATGGCCGCGGCTCGATCGCTTCATCGAGCACAACATCGAGCTGCCGGTGGCGACCCTGACCGTGAGCGCGGCGCGCGAGGCGGAGCTGCGCCAGGCGCTTGATATGGCGCTGGAACATGGACGCGGGGTCGTGCACGTGGTGGCTGCCGGCAGCCCCTCCGAATCCGTACGGGCGGCCGTGTTCTCCACCAAGCGCGCCTGCCCCAACTGCGGCACCGGTTTTCCCGAGCTCGACCCGCGGCTGTTCTCGTTCAATTCGAAGCATGGTTGGTGCAAGAGCTGCTTCGGCACCGGACTGCAATTGGAAGAATTCGACGCGGAACAGAGCGGCGAGGAATCCAACTGGCGCGAGACGGGGTCCGCCGAGGCGGCCCCGGTCACCTGTCCCGACTGCATGGGTCAACGCCTGAATCCGGTGGCGCTGCACGTCAGGTTCCGTGACCTCTCGATCGCCGCGCTGACCGATTTGCCGGTGCAGGAATTCTCGGCGACCCTGTGCAAACTCACGTTGGGCAAATTTAAATTGGTCGGCCGCGAACGCGAGATCGCCCGCGATCTGTTGGCGGAACTCGACGCCCGCACTTCGTTTTTGTGCGACGTCGGATTGGGTTACCTGCAGTTGAACCGTGCGGCTCCGACCCTGTCCGGCGGCGAGGCCCAGCGCATTCGTCTGGCGGCACAACTCGGCTCGAACTTGCAGGGCGTGTGCTATGTGCTCGACGAGCCCACCATCGGTCTGCACCCGCGCGACAACGTCACGCTGTTGAATACGTTGGATCGGCTGCGCGCCAAAGGCAACACCCTGGTCGTGGTCGAACACGACGAGGACACCATCCGACGCGCCGATCACGTAATCGATCTCGGGCCGGGCGCGGGCACGCGGGGCGGCCGCGTGGTGGCGCAGGGGACGGCCGGTGAACTCGCGCGACTCGGCAACTCCGAGACCGGCCGCTGCCTCGCCGCGCCGCTGCGACATTCGCGCTCGCGACGGCGCAGCGTCGAGCGCGACACGCCGATGATCCGCATCGGCGGCGCGACTCTGCACAATCTGCGCAAGGTCGATGCAAGAATTCCTCTGGGACGCTTGAGCGTGGTGACCGGCGTCTCGGGCTCGGGTAAGTCCTCGCTCGCGCGCGATGTGCTGTTGAGCAACTTGAAACGCCTGACCTCGCGCCCGCAACGCGCGGGCCGCGGCGGTCGCGCCGATCCCCGGCAAAATCCCGATGGCGCCGCGCTCGGTTGCGATTCGATCACCGGCTGGCAGGCGGTGAGCCGCGTGCTGGAGGTCGATCAAACCCCGATCGGCAAGACGCCGCGCTCCTGCCCGGCGACCTACATTGGATTTTGGGACTCCATCCGCCGACTCTACGCCGACACCACCGAGGCGCGCATGCGCGGCTTCACGGCCAGCCGGTTCTCGTTCAACACCGCCGGCGGCCGTTGCGAAGCCTGCGAGGGACAGGGGATGCAGCGCATCGAGATGAACTTTCTGCCCGACGTGCAGGTGCTCTGCGACGTCTGCGGCGGCCGGCGCTTCAATCCCGAGACTCTGGCGATCCTATTCAAGGGCAAGAGCATCGGCGAGGTGCTCGCCATGAGTGTCGACGACGCGCTCGAATTCTTCTCCGCGCAGCGCAGCGTGCAGCACCCGGTGAGCCTGTTGGCGGACGTGGG
>Ga0209611_10000953_pt1 | contig 47084 bp, 31 predicted proteins | sample S1TSphgellanicum_3_FD_187693 | JGI IMG/M metagenome (GOLD analysis project Ga0209611, IMG submission 187693) | Host-associated microbial communities from peat moss isolated from Minnesota, USA - S1T2_Fc - Sphagnum magellanicum MG (SPAdes) (version 2) | ecosystem: Host-associated > Plants > Peat...
TATATATATTCGACATTGTGATCAATGAAACCACAAAATTTACCTCACACATATGTCATGAGCCATGGCCTATTGGTGTAAGAAAGCCACATTTTGTTATAGTGACATAACCACAAAAATAAAAGTTTCCTATCCACACACTATCCATCATGCATGGTGTGTTGGTGAATGTTGGTTCACTCTAGCTGGTAAGAGCCAAACCAAATTCCAGATGATTTTGGACTAGAGTCAACTAATACACATGCACAAGATGGATGGATGTTGTATACATAGGAAAGATTTCCTATTGTATTCATGTCCCATAACCAAGTAGAGTGATTAACTATGTACAAACTATCCACATGCATCTACTTACCTAGTAGGCACCAAGAGACTTAACTAATTTCCAACTTTCATAGTACATAGTTACCAATTATAATTCCTACCTACCTACCCATTTACATAGGTAGTTCAATGAGGGTGTTTAACCCCTCCTCTTGTGGGTACTGGTTCACATAATTGATCACTCCATGCTTTGATAGAGCTTGCTTGGGCTCATCCTTTGCCAAACTTACCATTATACTAGTAAAGTCACCCTGTCTTAACCCTCTCTTTGGGCCTCCTTTCACTCTCTATATCCCCTCTTTGAATGAGGTCTGCAAAGTAATGAAGTTTTATTAAATCTGGGTATGAAATGCTGAAACTCAGCATTTAATGCACAAGGTTTAAGGTAATTATAGTAGTTGTACAGGTAGGAGCAGTGAAAATATATGCAGCAGCAGCAGTGGAGGCGCTCAGGTAAAAAGGGGTCAAAACAGGATGTAACTCAATTTACCACAAAACAAAATTGTGCATTTCTGAGTTTCAACCCCGCCAGCCGCCCTTGAAGGCTAATGTACTTTTTTGCAGGTCTTTTTTTTTTGTGAATCTCACTTGGTTTTGGACCAAACTCAGGGTTCTGGTGCTGTGTTTTGTGTGTATAGGTCAGTGGTACAGATGTTCTGGCATGTGTTCTTTTTAAGCTGATAGCCTGATGATGATGCACACAGTCATCACCAAAGAAAGGTGTCACTTGTCAATATCCTTCAAGGAAACATTACCCACCTTGTTGCTAGTTTGACTCCTTACTATACTACTCCCAAAAAGTTCTAGTTTGTCACCTTCACTTCTTCCCAAAAGCTTTTGTCTTTTATAGCTTGTCACAAATTGTGATTTCATCAGATGGCGCCTTTCTTGGGCCTTTGGCCCACAAAAATTTGGCAACTCTTTTGTGTGGTCCTCAAGAGGGACCATCCGATACAATCAGAATCCATAAGATCTATGTGTATAACATCTATGGCTAACAACTAGCCTCATGGCCTATAGATGAATTGAACCCACTACACCCCATGACTTGCAAGCTCTCAATAAGTTGAAATAGGTTAGGTTTGGGAGTTTTGATGCTTTTTTGGGTTTAGGAGAAATTTTTCGTACAAGACCCACCAAAAGCAAAGCATGGAGGTTTGTGGGTCATTTGAATGAAGATGGTAAACATCCCTTAATGAACATTGTTTGGTGCAAAAAAGTGGTCAAAAATATTTTCAACCATGTTCATAGGATTAATTTTTTCTAATATTTAAATTTATGTTGCTGGTTTTGAATTTGCCCTAAGACAACAAAACATGTCAAAATAAAATAAGTAACATATGTTTTTTCTAGAGCGTGCAAAACATGAAAATTAATGCAATGCAATTCAACATAGAACCATGCAAGGTGCAAAAAGACAAGCTCAAAAATACACCAAACAAAGCTTGTTTAATGAATAATTAACATCCCATCAAGTCAAGTTACACGCTTGGGTGAGGATGGGGAACTATGAATTGCAAAATGCCCATATGTAAAAGTTTTGTGCACTAGCTAATACCAAGGTAGACTTTGGTGCGACGATCTTGTGTTTAAATAAAAACAGAAAGAACAGTGATGTCACATTTAGCATTTCTCAGTGATGTCATGAGCTGATGTCAAGATAGAGCTTCTTAGTGATGTCATGTGAACCTTTCTTCCTCGGAACCAAAGTTTTGCACAAATTTAGAAATGGTACACCAAATTTACACAAAGTTTTGCACAAATTTAGAAATGGTACACCAAATTTACACAAAGTTTTACACAAATTTACACTCTCCAGTGTTTTTTGTTTTCAGTTTTCATGTTTTGCAGCATCATATTAGTGATCAATTAACTTAGTAACAAGTTTTTTTAGAAACCTGTCAAAACTGTAAAAAATTGGCCAGAAACTGCACCAATACTTTAAAAAACTATGTCAAAATATGGAATAATTTCTCACTCATTTTTTATCTTTTCTTTTTTTATCAACACTACAGCGCTCTAAACCTCAACCTGACATAGTTGTTGTGGGTTTGGACCCAGAAGTGTATAGATCTGATCATATATATATATCTGCCATATTCTGCTGCTGACAGTTCCTGTGATAAATCTCTGTCTCAAAGTGCTATTTTGGATTTCTATGAGTTTCTATGTATATATATGATATAAAACTTATAAGAGCATCTCCAGCTGTGCTCAGTATATGAACATGCAAAAATAATTTTCACATCCAAGTTTTGTTGTATACTTTTTGGCAACCCCACCCATAAAACTGAAATGGGGACAGCAAATAGGTGAGAGGATTACTAATAGCAAACCACCTGGACCAATTATTATGAAGGGGCCATATCAGAAACACTAAGCCAGCAGTCAGATCACATTTATTACACTCTTTAACCAGCCACTGCAAAGTGTGCAATTTGGCTCAGCCAAACCAACATGTTTTAACTTTTCTTCATCCAATTTTACTGTGCACGATCACGTACTGAGCACCCTTGGACATGCTCTGAAAATATGAAAACACTTTGAATACAAATTTTGGGGTTGTTTAGAGTGTTCCCAACATGAGGGACCCCGCAAGGTTTGACTGATATCGGTGCATATGTGTGGTACATATATCATCATTTTTGCATCCAAAACATCTCCTCATAGAATCATTTTCTTGAGGGGACACCTGACTTATTATTACATTTGATTATATCCGCAAGATTGCAATTCAAAGTCATTGGGAATATAAGTGGTTACTATGTACGATAAGGTAAGAAGAAGTGCGGTGTTACTACTAGGTGTGTAGATACATGTGGATGGTTTGTAGGTTTAGGGTTTAGGGTAGCTAACCACCATGGTTAGCTGCATGCGGGGATGGTTTGTTGGGCCAAATGTTTTGCTGTCCATAGACCATCCATCCTGCATGTTGTGATGGTTCACTCTGGCCCAGCCTTATAGCATATAGGGTTATGAGATCTGATTTCTAGGTTTTATAAAATCACTTGGGAAGCTTATGAGGCAAAGCAAAGCTTTCCCTACTATACCTATTGTTAGTTTATTAACTAGTTGTGGGGTGGTCATCCAATGTGTGTGCGCGCATGTGTGTGTGTGTTTTTTGAGGGTGTGATGGCTTCATTGATTTGCCCATCTCCCAATAAATCCACTCAACCTATGGACACTCCCAAAATAAAATATTTCCAAGCCTTTCTCTTTGCTCTAGGTATATAGGTTACTAAGGTAGTATTTTGGGCAAAAGATATGGGATAAAGTGTGAAGCTATGGGGAAGAGCTTGTGGAACACATATAGAACATAGGGGAATGTTGACCATGCCACCCTCCCACCAAGGAAAAAGGATTCGCCTTCCTAGTTGCAAATTGAGCCATCTCATTGCATGCTTGAAAGCTGTATTTTTAAAAGATTGGTGTTGAGGGTACCTATTGTAACTTCTATTAATTAGTTGGGGGTTTGCACCCAAAGTTTATGTATTTCTTTATTTTCTTTTTCCTTGCAAAGGAGCCACTTTGATTGTCCCATCACTAAGTTTTTAAAATATTGGCCATCCCCCAAAATAAAAGTGCAAAGGTGTTTCCATTTGGCCCACCTTTATAGTTTATATATATGAAAGTTTAGTTTTGGGTAAAACAAATGGAACAAAAGTGTTATTGGGACATCTAGGGGGAATTCATTGGGAACTCAATGAGAATATCATGGGAACAAAAAAAACTCAAATAAGTGTTGATGACCAAGGTTAATCCATGACAATGTGAGTGAATCAAGGAATTGTCTTAGGATTCAACCAAATTGTGATAAGTGTGAAACAATGCATGAGTGTTATGCATTCCCAAATGAGAATCACTTTGAAGTTGTAATTTTGTGAGATTTTTGAATTTTTGAAAACATCTTGAAGCATAAATATTGAAAGTAAGTCCATTTAAATTTATGACAAAAGAGAGTGATTGAAAATCACATTAGTTTCTAGTCAAACTTTGTCACCAAAATAAAAGAAAAGCTTAGGAGTTGAATTTTTGGAGTCTTTTTATTGTTCCCAATGTGTTTTGACTATGTTCCCATCAAGTTCTCAACATTCCCAATGTGTTCCTCAAGATGTTCTAGTAACACAACATTTTTATCTCAAAGTTGTCTTCTTTTGAGTTGTATAGGTGGGCAAAATGGGAGGTACTTTATATACAAACTTGCAAAATAAAATTTATTATTTTGAGAAGCCTCCAAAGTTTTATTATTTTTATTCTATGATGGGTCAATCAAAATGGTTCATTTTAAAAATATTGAATTGGTGAACACCCCCAAATACCTTACATCCCAACATGTTTTCAATTGAAGTTATGAAATAACTTTTCTATCATTCTTGTTGGAGGTTGTTTTTCCACCTAGAAAAAAATATGTCGTACATTTCAAAGGCCAAAATGACAAATAAAAATAAAAGGAGCACATTCCAAACCCAATAATTAAAAATTGAACACCTCCAATACATAAATATTTTTTTACCATCTATCAATGATAAAAATCAATACCATATATTTATAAGGTAGGTTTGACACCACACCCTTAGATAATCTATTAAAAATGGTGCCAAATTGCCATTAGGTTTAAAAAGTTGTTTTTTTTTTAGGGTTCACCTTTCAACTACCCAAACCATGAACTAGGACACATAAAAACTTGGACACACAAAATCTAAAGTGCAGAAGATTAAGCATACAAGAATAATGAAATGCACAAGGTACAAAGTATGTAATACATACCATCATGATTCTAAAGGATTATGACTATCGTGAATGTTCAACTATTACCATACTTGTGATTAGAATTTTGGAGGTCATTACTTTTAAGATTAGGAAGACAACACCCAAGGACTCAAAAAGGAAAGGCAAAAATCATATTTGCTTAATGTCATAACAAACATTGGAATTGGGTTTTCAACTGTGAAGTTGTATAAGGATGGTTGATGTGTTTGTGTGTAAGATATTCCAATTATTGCCTTATATTTTAAATTGGAATGGTTTCATAAATGTGTTACGCATAGATGTTTTTACCTTAATTTATTGTTTCAAGATGTTTGACCACTCAATATTGATATGATGTTTTGAATGTCCACCTTTTCTCAAAACATTGAACATAGGTTTAACTTAACAACAACTTACTAAACTATTTCTAAGCCATTTAACTATAAAGGAAGATTAAGCACAAGATCAAGTTTTAGTTCTATGTGTGAAATTAGTACCAAAATCAAAATACATGTTATTGAAAAAAAAACCTAGATTAGAACTAGGGTTAACCAATAGTTAAATTAGTAGCTATTCCAATACGGGGCTAGGAAGAATTAACTTAACATGGTCTTATTTTCAAAAATTAGAATTGAAACTTTAAAAATTAAAAATAAATTTTTTTTAAAAAAAATTTATTTGTGAAACCAAAATTGAAAGATTTTTAAATTTGTTTTTGAACCAAAACCCAAGGCTTTTCATAAAAGTAAAGAATTGTCCAACACTTGATTTAGAATCTACATGGAAATTTTTAGTTGCCCATTAAAAGTTCCTTATGAGTCCTAAGCCACCAAAGAGCAATTTTATTTTATTTTTTCAATTTTATGATTTTCAATTTTATGATGTTGTTCAAGTGGCAATAATCCATAAGTATGTTTAGCTAAATCTGGTGATTTTTGAAATATAAAAATATAAAATCTTAATCAGCCTTTCATATTATAGGCAAGTGTGAAAAAAATTGGAAAAAAAAATCTTTTTTTTTCTTGGCATTTTTTTTAAAAAACAGAAAATTTGTAACAAAATGTTATTTTTTGAAAAAGAAATTTCACAAAATGACAAAACTTACCACAAAAAAAAATCACTTGCCAAAGAGAGAGATATGAATATATGTACACAATAATATTTTGATATAACTACTGAGATACCAAAAGCAAAAAAGGTAGAGAACTTTTTCTACTTGTGATGATTAAATGTGGAGGTGAAGGAAGCAAAAAGCTTGAAAAGCTAGGGATTGCTAAATGGATGAAAGAACCTTGGGTAGTGAGACAAAAAAATTATTAGTTGGTTGTGTTGTTTATTTAGCATATCTGATGAGTTAAATAACATTTTTGAGGCAAGAAAATTAACAGAGCATTATCCAAAGATTATATCCTTGCAAAGTTCACCCTTGCCTTAACCTACTCCAAAAGGAATGCTAAAGGTGGTGAAACTTGGGCAAGCTTAAGAAAACAAAGCACCCAACAAAGGGGGAAAGGAAGAACAAAGGGAAAGGTCCCAAGTCCGAGTTAAAAGCACAAAAACTCATAATGGGTCACAAAGGGGCAAAGGAACCCCCACCAATGGCAAGGAGCATATCATAGTATCAAAAGAGAAAAGAGAAATCTAAAAATGTTGTAAACCTATAACAAGTTTCATTTGCAACAACGACATGCCTCAAAATAGAATTGGCATGTGTTCTTGGCAAGGCTACCAACACTATTTACCTATAGAATGCACATAGAACTGTCAAAAGAGGGCCATTGATGCCTTTTGCTGGCCATGTCATGCTAGCAAATCGATGAAAAAAGTCGTTTGCATGTTGGTGTAGGCACCCAAAAACCTCTATGGCAAGGGGAAGGAATGTGTTTGTTGGTTGTTGATCTTGATAAAGTCTTTCATTTGCCTTAGCCACCATCATCACAACCACCTTGCGAAATGAAGTAGCTCAAAAAATCAAATATATTTAAATAGGATCAATGATGAACATGTTAACCAAGGTGTGAATGCAATTTGTTAATAACACAATGTCAACTTGTCGACGAGAAGACTAAAGGGAAGGTGGTGGAAGGACATGGATTTGCTCAATGCAAAACATAAAATCATGCATCTCTCGCAATGGGCAAAGGCATTTCAACCCACATTGTGGGATGCAGTTCATTCCTCACCATGGGAACAATGAAAAAGGTGAATCCTTCATTAATTAAAGGTTGGCCACAAATGCAATGAATCACCCAAAGGGCTAAAAGATGGGGGAGGCCAACTTGGTGTCCAAAGCATAGGAAAAACATCACAGGCTAGACAAAAAGGTGGAATGATTGGGCAAACAAAAAACTAAACACCCACCCATGGCCCATGTAAAACTTTAAGCATGTGTGGTGTGAGTTAAAAACCATTTTAGAGATGATGTTGGAGAAAGAATGGTCATGCAATATATCTTAAATGTTTTCCTACAATCGACCTAAACCACTTTCAACAAACTACATGAAAGGAGAAATGTATGCCACTACATTTGAGGGAAGGAATTTTCATGCTAACCTCAAATGGGCTTAAAAGGTGAACATATTAAAGTTGTTAGCACCTATTGCCTCAAATAAGAAAGATTGATGATAAGATAGGAATCAAATAACAATGATAGATGCACTAATAAGTATATAGTTGCCCAAATAAGACGTTGGTGCAATGAATTTTATGGAAATGCAATTGATCCCTTAGGAGAGATGGGGAAAGAGATTTGTTGATGCATTAAGGGGGCTTGCGGGCAATCCAATGAGCTAGGGCCCAAGAGTTTTCCAAACACCTACATGAGGGTTAAGTTGAAGAAGGCAAGTTGGTGCCAAAAGATTGAGAATGGGGGGGGAAACAATGTAGGAGATAGAAGGTCTTTTGGGTAACACACAAGTAATCGAAAGCGCCTCTACATGTGAGCATCCTCATCTACCACATCTTCCAAGAAAAAAATAGGAAAAATAAACAAAAAGCCCAAAACCCTTATGTTGTCCGATGGGCAAGAGAAATAGTGGGAAAAGAAAAACCAAAGGTGGACCAGAAGGTAACCAAGTTGAACACTTGTGGGGTTAGACCATAAACCCCATAGAAACCAATTAAGAAACAAAATGGTTAAAAGCAAGATGAATGATGGGGGCTAGGCCAATGATGTGGGCGTTGTTTGCAAAGGAAGGGAAAATACAAGAAGGAAAAACCCCACTAAACATCATAGTGCATGAAAATGGGCTAGTGCAAAAAAAGGTCGAATGAATGGATTACCTTAACATGTGCCTTCCAAAGAATGGATGATTGACAAATATCCCAAAAGGGAATTATGGTTGAAGAAAAGGGGAACTTATGGGCATAGAAAGACCAAACAAAAGGGAAAACTTGAGACAATTAGCCTCCTACCACACAAAGCTCTTGAAAGATGGCTTTCCTATAAATGGTGTTGAGGCATTTGCAACATCCATTTATAGCACCACCCAATTGGGGTGGACATTTAAAACAATTCAAACACCATGAACCATTACTTCACACCCCCCCTTCATTATCACACCAAATTGATGAAATGACAAATGAATGCAGAAAATATCACAAAATTACATGCATAAAGTTCTACTCACTAACCAGTATAAGACTTCACCCACTATAATCAATCGAATGCCTCCATAAGGCTTGGCCAAAGCCAAAAACATAATAGTGCCGAAAATTTAAGCAATGGACCTTGGGATATGACCTACAACAACATGGGAACTCACCTAAAAAAGTTGTGGGAAGTTGTTGGCTCAATCTTCAAGGTCAAAAAGGTCTTGCAAATGTTAAAAAACATACCCAAAAAACTACCAATTGAAAGATGTGGCAACCAAATGAAAGTTAACCTGAAGGAATCCAAAGAAAATTTCAAATTCGAATCGGATTGGGAAAATGAAAGTTGACCGAAAGGAATCCAAAGAAAATTTCAAATTCGAATTGGATTGGGAATCCAACAAGGAGTCCTAATAAGGGGAGAACAATCTAAAGGGTGAAATACTTGCAAAACACTAATGGTTTTAAAGGAGGTTGGGGCCAAGGCAAGGGGGGCAAGAACCTTAATGGCACAAACATATTCCCCAAAATGTTTTAAGGTGAAACTCCATCTAAAACAATGTGGTGGGGTGAAACCAAAATTGAAGGGGTGCTTCAAGAAATGGAGTTTGCCAAGGGGGCTCAAATTAAGGAAAGAGTTGTTGCAAGTGCTTTGGCCTAAAGAACATGCTTTGCCTAAAGCTCCTCCTAATCGCATGTTAAAAATTGTTGTAAACATTCCTTAATCTCCTTATGACCAATTACACCACCACGAGGGGGAAAAAGAAGACACCATTGTGAGAACTACAAAAAGATGTCAAGCAAACACATCAAAAAGGTTATAGGCCAAATAATCAAGGGGAAGATGGAAAGAGAACTAAACCTTTTGCCTCAAAATTGAAGGTATGCACATATACAAATGGGGATGAAGAAGACCCAAATGGAAGCCTCTAAGGGGGTTCAAAGTTGAAACCCAAGCTTTGAAGGTGGGGGGGAAAGGGCAAGAAAAAAACATTCAAACATCGCATGAAATTGAACATGCCCAGTTCTTTTCCCAATAATCTTATTAGTGTTGTTTTCAATTTGTCCTCCATGGGTTTCTTAATTTTTATCAACTATTCCATATGTTGTTCTTACAATTGTTTAAATTTTATTTTGAAAATTGTGCAATCTCTTGTGGAAAAGTTCATATCTCATTTGCATATGGTTCAAATCCTTCACACATCCTTATACATATTGGTTACATTTTGAAATCCTTAAGGATGAATTGAAGTGTGACAAATAAAACCAAATGACAAAAACAAATGCAAACAAGAAGCAAGAAATGTAATGCATGAATGTCATGTATCAAATTGGATGAAAAACGATTAACATCCTCATTTATGGTGAAAATATTAACTATTTTTTAAAATGCAAGTTTTTTTTTTTGAAAAATTAATTATTCAACATTGCAGTGTTGAATCTATTATTGCACTATTATATATAATAAAAGTCACATTGTATCCCACATTAATGGAAAATTATGAGATGAAATTGATATACAAGAAGCATGACAAAAAATATTTAAATGTTTTTTTTATTCTTGGAACAAAAAACTCACAAGTTGAATTCTCAATTGTCTAATCATCAATTGCTTTAAATATTTCATTGTGGGGTTTGCAAAGGGATGTATAGAATTCCCTATAACATTGAGGTTCTTCATGCTTTAATTTTTTTTTGCTTTAAGCAACAAACTAATCAAGGATTGTTTTTAAGCTATTAGAAGCTAAATTGCATTTTTTGTTTCATTAGGTGACAAGGCCTATGTTAATTAATTGCAAAATTTGTGGATAGGGCTAGTTCATGTTTGACATTTGGAAGGTTTATGGTTTTGGTGGCGTAGTTTTCCTTGGATGAGGGTTGATGTCATTAGAAAAAACATGATCTAGGATTAAGGTTTTCATCAAAGAGCACTTGGACATTGTTGATGTTGTCATAACATAGGCCATCTCTTCATATGATTTGTTACCATTACTATTGGTTTATGTGGTTGATGTGAAGTAATGGAGGGATTTTTTTTGCTTGAGCTTATTCCTTGGACAATGTTTGCAAATTATTGATGAAAAAAAGTGACATTTGTTTTTGATGTGTACTCCATGTCAATGCCTACAACTATTGTTATGATTACACACACAAAACATAAGATGAAAATATCTTGAATGGTACACCATGTTTAAACACAAGAGGTCATTCACTTATAGTGAAAATAAGAATCCAAGCTTACCATTTTCACACATAAAAATGAAAAGCCTAACACTATGAACAAAACACATAAAAACTTGCACACAACAATAACGTGTGTTGGATTCTCAAGTGATTTGAGATCACACAAATTGGGATTATATCCCATTCATAAATTATCCTAAATCCCATTCACATTTGAACTAGTTTGAAATAAAAACCTAAATAATGAAATTAACCCAATTTATCCCTAATTAATTAAAACTTCACCGAACAATTAAACTAACACATTTGACATCTTGTGGGAACACAAATTGGAGCTTTTTCCAAATACTTGTAGTTGCCATTGCTTGGTCTTTTAATTTCCAAAAAGTTTGTCATGTAATTTTTAATTGAAAAGCACAATAACTAGGTCATTCACTTCATTCTCTATATTACCAAATTGGCGTTGTTCTAAAAAATATTGGAACCATATTGGTGACCATTCATAAAGTAAAAATACTATTAAAGTCTTTAACTACTAAAACTACTAAAAGATTTGGGAAGAAAAAGGAATATGTATTTGCATTTTGCATGCTCCATCACACTTCCTCCTGCAATAGTTTGTAGTCCAAAGTTGCGAAGGTAAAGATTTTCACATTGCTCCTTGTCATTGGTCTTCATGATGCACTATAAAGTGTACAATCCTTTTCACATTCAAACCATAATTCAAATACAAAATCATTCCTATTAATCAAAAGCATTGATCTTGTGTACCAACTTCCATTAAAAAATAAATTAACTTTAGCTATAGAATAGAAAGTGGATGCACTTAAGAAAGATGCAAGGTTGAAGAAAGGCAATGATGTTAATTCATAAAGTAGTAGGGAAGAGTAACTACAAATCTTCAAAATATTGAAGGGGGGAGGCAATGGAGGTGATGTTAAGCGATTACTTATCAACATTGATGAGACAAAAAACAAATGGCACATTGAAAACAAATGGAAACAAACCCATGTCAAATCAGTATGTGTATGCAAGCTCCTACCAAATCTAACAAACATAAAATTATTCATAGATTCACCATGCCCTACAAATTAAGGTTTCAGAAAATAGTTCATAACTTTCTAATTTCTTGGACATGGTGAATGAAACACAAATAGGTCTTGAGTTGGATGAGATGACTTTGACCCCTATGTGATGTTTTCCCATTTGCCCAAATGGGCGAAAAGATGGCTATGCAACTTAAAAGTGGCATTTGAAAGTCCATAAAATGATTTTTTTTTCAATTTCAACAATTTTCAAATCATAGTTATGACATTCTTGGTGCGAGAATGTTATGGAAGCCCAAAGAAGCAAGAATTTTAAAGAATTTTATAGATCAACCAGTGTAATTTGGTAAACATTCGCGGGTAAAGAATGTTATGACAAGGTGCTAAATGAAGAATTTTAAAAAATTTTAATGTGCAAAATGAAGAATGTCATCACTAGGTTTCAAATCATAAATCTTGAAATTACCCCTCATGCTTTTAATCATAAATATTAATAAGCCAATCTATGAATATCCTTAAAGATGTGATTAATAAAAAAATCCATGCAAAAAATTAAACTTTTAAATGTGAAATGGATTATCAAGGATTAAAATTTACAACAATCACATCATTTTAAAATTTTAAAAATTAAAAACACACATATTAGGAAAGTTTCAATGCACTTCACTAATAAATTTTGCATTTGATAATATTTTACTTATTTTGACACTATTTTGACATATTTTTTGAATCCACATTTTTCATTTTTTTCGTGCATTAACATACATAATGTTGTCATTTCAAAAGTCCATTATGAGTCCATAATCTTTTTAAAAAATTATCCAAATTTTTAATGATGATTCCCATTAAACTCTATGACAACATCCATTATTAAAAAATTGACAACGTTAATTTGAATATGGCTTAAAATTTTATGCTTGTATGTTATCCAAAAAAATTATAAGTGTGACAATCCAAATTGTCCACCTATTCACGTTTTCACTTTCTTGAAAAGACAATAAACCCTACATCCAACAGTTCAAATTTTGGAAAATTGGATGCCTTGAAATTTTTTAATTTAACAAAGTTATGTAGAAAGGCCCATGGGGAGTTTGCCATTTGGCAAAATTTCATGAAAAAAAACATTAATAAAGGTAGAATTACACTTTTAAAAAAATAAATTGGGTGGTATATGGATAGATTGTTCGTGGTCATGTTTCCCCATTTGTATTACATTTGCTTATGGCATCACAATTACTAATTTTGTAGAAGCAAATTAATGGCATCCTACCCATTGTGACTAAAAAGGTTACTTATTAGTTGGTCACCCCACATTCACCATTTAGTTTAGGGATACATTTGTAGAACATTTTAGTCTTCATTAGTTTAGTGTGGTGGCATGCGAAAGGTGTGAAATAATGGTCCATGAGGTTCATGTTATGTTGGATTTGCATCCAAATTGGGTGATATTATAGGTGGATCTTTGTAATGCCTTCATTTTTGTATCATGGACAACTAATTCTCAAGAATTTTTAACTTCTATTTTTACCTTGGATCAAAATTTCTCACTTGTCCAATGCATTTATGTGTGCCCATCCCCATTATATATTTTCACAAGCTTTTTAACATGGGGATTTCACAATCATTTCATTCGAATTTGGTACATGATAGTGGGATCCTTTGGGGAAAGTGTTGTTCACCTTAACATACCTTTGCGCTTTCTGCCTTACTATAATAGCCCACTACTTGTGTTTTTCCTTCATTCACCAATGATACACATATTGTTGGTCATGTTTCATATGTGGTACATGTTTTAAATGATTACATGTAAAATTTGCAGAATCAAGACTTTCCATTTAGCTTGTGAAATATGTAATTCGGTTTCTATAGGGATGAGATTAATCCATATCATTTCCTCTAAACTTTTTTACATTTGACGTAAGTTTCCATATTCTAAATGCATGAATGGGTTTTATGCCATTTGTGGATTCCTTTGTCGTAGAGATGATTTAAGAGGATCTCAACGCCATAGTTAACCTCCTTATGTTTACAGATCCATAGGCAACCTTTATGATGTTTTTGTTTTGTTATGCCCAATGCCTAGGTTTTTTTATTGCATATCATATTTATGTCTTCAAGTATTTTGCAACATTATGTCTAGTTTGATTTCCATACCATGATTATGCTAGAAAATTTATTGGGCATAGGATCTTTCAACATTGAGTCATTTGGCTCATCATCTGGTCATTTTACTTTAAAAAAAAAGAAATGTGGCCATCTTTTAGTGGTTTGACTTGCTACCTTCACCTTCTTGGGATGTTGGGCTTTGATTGCTCTTGCACTTGTCATTCATTTCTAGTGGGATGATCATATTATTCTTTTTGATGTAGTGGCACATGTCAAAATTGACACCTTTCCCTTGTAGTTAACACTGCATGGTACCTAAACTTTATTACCCCATGTTGTCCATTATCAAATCCCTGGGGCCCCCCTTTGATAATCTTGTGGTACAGTCATATATTCACTTATATGTTTTTCTAACAAGTCGTTTACATGAATAGGAGTTTGCCACAATTCTATTAAATGTTCTTTTAGACATTGCGTTAACATGTTTCTAATCTTGTGTAAGTCTAACCTTGGGCATTTGGTTATTAGCTCATCTTATTGTGCACCTGCCATTTGTTTGTCCTTAGTTCATTTCCTTACAACATTACATATTTGCCATAACTTGCCACATCCTATAATTGCACATTTTTCCCGTTGTAAATGTGGATATACCATAGATGATTTGGGATTCACTAGCTTCAATGTCTGTGCATGAATGAACACACTAAACCCACAATTTTTTCTAGGATATCATGGCAACTATTATTTTATAAAGTAGAACACATGTCTAGAAAGAGGTTTCCCACCTTTCATTTGATAACAAGTTGATATTCTTATAACCAAATATGGTTTTAGGACCTTATCAAACATTGTTATAACTAATTCGACTTACCTAGATATGGTATAGCGTGTATAATTCACAACAACATATGCAATGACTGCTATCATTCAAGGAAAAACATGTTCATACACAAAGCATGCATTAGAAAACAACTTTATTCCCCTTGTCATAGAAACTTATGGTTGTTTTCATCCTCATTTTGACTCCTTTTTTATTTTTTATGTTCAAGCCATTGTAGCTTATGATCCTTTTTAATTCTTATGATGTTTATTTTTTTGTTATCAACAATGTGTCCATAGACCTTCAATGTGCACAAATCATTACGATTTTTCAGTGTGCTACCACATTTGGACAACAAACCACATCTCTTCCACCAATCATAGTGAGTGACCCCACCCCCCCCTTCTCCCCCTCACTAGCCAATTTACAATAGATGATGCCATTTTAATGTACAATCTTCAATTTTATTAATGTATTAGTGATGTCTTGATTGTTATGTTCTTTCTTGACATGTTTTTCAATGCTTTTATTTGCGTTTTGTGGATGGATTCCACTACTTGCCTTATATATATATATATATATATATAGGGTTTTTCTTCTTATTAGAAAGTGACTACTTTGGTGAGGAGGCAAAGTGGACTCAACGAACAGGTGAAGCCAACAACTTGGCAAAGTAGCTGAGCAAACCCAAATTCCATAAAATAGCCTATACTTTTCAAAAGGAGTTTGGGAAAGGCCTGGGTTCAATGGTAATATGCCATATGATTCACTTAGGTCCTACAATGAAGCAAGGGTTCAGAGTTCAAACATTGGATCCTCCATTATTTAGAGGTAATTTCAATGGGCTAATGTCCAACAAACCCCCTCCTCCCCAAATGGGAAAAAAAAAATGGGCCCCTTGACTGCATGCTGGTTCACCCCTTTGGCTGCCATGAATAAATATCTAAGCCTACTTTTGTTCTTTACCATATTTGGCCCAGGCTAATGGCAGGGGCACCAACCATGGAACACATTGGGAACATATTGGGAACTTGAAGGGAACATGTTGCGAACGAAGGGAAAATGGAAAAATCCCCCCCCTCCCACCCCCCGCAAAAACTTAAAAAGAAAAAATAATCAAGGCATTTTGAGTGCATGCTGTGCCTTCCCATTGGCTGCATGAAATTTCTATTTCCAAAACTAGGGGTACTTGTTATTTATAGTGGGACATATTTATGTGTGGTTCATATTAATTAGTTGTTCATGAGAGTGCTCAAAACTTTTTTCTTTTTTTTTTGAAGGAGCCCGATTGGCCCATCAGCCAAAAAAAATTCGAATAATATGGGGAACTCCCCAATAGAAGCACCTCTTTGGACCCTCACTAGCAAAATAGAAACAAATGTGCTCCACTATTGCCTACCTTTTGAATTTATACACATGAGAGTTGAACTTTGGGCAAACCATATGAGATAAATCTGAGGTGCTATTGGGAATGTCTTGGGGAGCAATTTTAGAACTTGAGGATTCCTTTGGGAACACATTGGGAACGAGGCTACCAAAAAATAATAATTCCAACCCCCCTTTTTCCCTTCAAAGAAAAAAATTACACACCTCATGAGTGCTTGTTGAGCCTTTTCATTGGTTGCATGAAACTTTTATTGCCAAAACTTTTTGTCGTTATTTTTGGCATGGGCTAATGGTAGGGGCCCAAACTTTGGGAGATAGTATAGTTTGTGTTTCAATTGACAAATGAGAGTATTGACGAAACCTTGCCAATCATAAATAAACCAAAGCACCCAAGAAAAGGGGAAAAACAAGGAACAAAATGGAAGGACCCATGTCCAAGAAGACAAAAGAACCACCTAAGAGGGTGAACCACGAGGAGAACATCAAGTTCCCAAACCCCCTAGTGTCACGAGAAGCATATCAAATAAGGAAAGGGTAAAAAGAGTATTGGGATGAAGAGATTGTTTGATAGATCACACAAGAAAAGATAACTAGTTTGTGTCTTAATTAGGAAATGGCCTTTTTCAAAACAATTTAAAGCTAGAACCAAGATAGTAGCAACACCCATTTGCATGACTTGAGCTATTTTCTTTTTAACTTAATTTTAGGGTGCCAGCAATAGGCATGATGATGAATGATGAATGATGATGATGCAGAGACAAGGGCAAAAGTGTTGTGTCATTTAGTTATATTCTCTCATTCAAGTCTCCAAATTAGGGTTTGAAAATCTTTAGTGTCAGATTTTCTAGGTTTGAATTTTGCTGTTTATGGTGTGGACTTATTGATGGGGAAAGCAACCTTGTCAGTAGCTTTAATTACTTCACTCATCAACTCTCTCTCTCTCTCTCTATTTCTCTCTCTTCTCATGCTTGTCATTAGTAGGGCAATTGAACCTCTTCTCTAAATGCCATCCCCCCTTCCCTACCCCAATGATTCTATGAATATACCAAGATGATAGAACTTTGGACTCCTAGGAAGAAAGGACAACTTTGGACTCCTAAGAAGAAAGGACAAGGGAAACATGAAGAACAAGTCTTAGATTGTTGGAAGTAGTAGTGTGTTTTTTTTTACACCCTCAAATTTGTGAGGTAGGTGGGTTGGCTAGCAAATCAAAAGGATTTTAGCCAAATATGGCTACAAGTCAAGAGAGGAAAGTAAAAAGGCTTAGGAATCATGCTATATTTGAGGGTGACATGCTCCAACCTAGTGTCTATATATGGCAAGTTTTTTTTTTGGCCCTCATAATGTGGCACCAACAGTGGGGCAAAAAGTTTGTCCAAAATAAATCCTTTGTACATGTTTGCAAGGTCCTTTTGTTTTGAGGCCAAATTTTTGCCATTCTTCACAATTTCTCACATTGGAAGATCTTGCAAAGAGTAAAGCTCACCTCCCATTTGATGCTTTGCTGATTGCAGTTCAAAAAGTTCACCAGCTCCTGGAGTCAAATCTTCTGGCTAAACCCTAAAAAGCTAACCTAACCAGGGGGAAACAAACAGAACCTTCTTAACTGGCACCTTCTTTACCTTCTTCAAAGGAGACTATATTTAGAGGCTATATTTAACCCCAGGAAATGTTAGTTTTGGACTCAGAAGAAGACAACCCTGGTTTAGACTAAGTAGTGTAAAAGTTCCTACCACGAGAGGGACTAGCTCTCTCCCTTTTTTGGGTTTATGCGGGCTGTGTGTCTTTTGGCCTTTCTTTGGCCTTCCCTTTTTTTTTGGTCTCCCTTACTATTTTTCATTTCCCAAATCCCAACTCCTCAACTCCCCAACTCCAAAATGAATAAACAAAAAAGTTTCTAGAGAATTAGTTTGATAAATTTTGATTAAATGATAACTTTGGATTACAATTGAATTGTTTTGTTGATTTGGGTCATTGATATGTCAAGTAAAGAGTTAATGGGTTAAGGGATGAGTGAGTTTTGCTTTGAGGAATTGTGTTTTACCATTTATTTTAGAATTTTTATTTATTTTTAATGTACACACTTTTATGGAATTAAATTCTTTGAATGGGTTTTAATTTTTCTTTTTTCTTTTTAAAAAGAAAAATGCACAATTAGACATTGTACTTTTGGGTTTTCCTTTCTTTGAGGGATTGTGGGCATCCCCCAAAAAAAGTGCTCAATCGAATCTAAACCCTAAACCTTTTCTAGAGAGCACTTTTTTTTGGGTCCTTTTTTTTTGTCTTGAAGTGGAAGTTGGGGTGGGATTTGAGTCGGAGCACGTTTTCATTGTGTATGTGTGTGTGTTTTTGTTGGTTGATTTGTTTTTGGGGAGGTTACTAGGGCGGTGTTGTTGTGGTGGCGGTGATGGTGGTGGTGATCCTCCACCACCATCACCACCAGCGGCGGGATCTTGTGCCCACGCGTGATCATGAGAGCAGAAGCAGCGGCGGCAGCAGCAGCACAGTTGCTGCAACGATTTGAGGGTGAAAAGAGAATACAATCCGATTGTTTGCTTGCAACAGTAGCGGCAGTTTTTGCTCTCATCCTTCCTTGCAGGTTTTTATAGCTTTTGAAATATTTTTGATGCTGATGATGCTGAAGATGATGCTGACAATGATGCTGACGATCAGACAGTTTTGAAGCTTCAGAATCCGGATCTTCGCCATGGTGCTGGTGGACCACTTGGCGGTGGTCCCCGTGATGGAATGGATGATGCAGATCATGACCACTCCCATGTGAGTGAGTGAGTGACTCTAGTGAGTAGCTTGCTATAAAACCTCCAGGTTGTTGTGTTGTTTTTCTTGTCTCTGAAAAGACTTGAGAGTCCATCCCTCCCAAGTTGTTCATGGGAGTCACTTCTGGAGACTAGTTTTGCAGCTTAGTTTGTTTGTCTTTCTTTGTGGGGGTTTTTGGTCCAAGTTAGTTTAGAGAGTGGGGAAAACAGCAGTAGGAGGAGGAGGAGGAGGAGCTTGGTGTCGAATTTCAGAACATTGGGTCAGACAGTTTTGTTTGTGTTTGGCTTTGTGGTAGTGGGTTGTGAATAGCTCTCGTCTGTAATAAGCTTGGGTGTGGCCCAGCTTGCATTTTTTTCTTGAGACATTAGCTGCAGCTTCCAGATCACTAGAGTGGTGGACTCATGGCTGCAGGAATATCAGTGATGGGTGTGTGCAGGATGATAATATTCTTGAGTGCAAAATCTCAAGAAAAACAAGTGAGCCGGTACTAGCTGTATTTAGACATTTGATCTAGCTAGCTGAAAAAGAAGACGCAATTATGTGGAGACTGATCAAAAGTCCCTTGAGATTACAAACTATAGTTTCTCGACAGTTAGCTGGAGAATTTTAGGTCGCGAAAACATGGAGCTGGCGAGTAGGCTGCTCTGATCACTCTGTGACATGTGCGGCTAATTGGATCCTGGTCTTCTCCTCCTCTGCAGATCAATGCTGCTGCACCCAGCTCATGGCCACCAGCTCCATCCATCACAATGCAACTATGCCTAAAACGTAGTCACGACTGCAACAACAAGAAGGTAGAATGATCTTGACGCGAGCCTTTTAGATCACTTTCAAGATCAGATATGCTCTGCAGATATTCTCGACTCGAGCATCCCTAGCAGGTCGAGCCACGGAATGGTCAACCAACAACAGTTTGAGTGCCCTGATGCGGCGGCTAGCTGTTCGAGAACAGACTCTACTGCAAGTCCAACAGCAGTTTCGACTCAGCAACGGCAGCAGCCACTCCTACCTGGGCTGCCGGATTTTCTTGCCCTAGAATGCCTGGCTCGTGTATCGTTAGCAACAATCTCTAGAGTAAGCCACGCGTGGCGTAAGCTCCTGAGCGATCTCTACTTCCAAAGACTGCGAGCGCAGCACGGGACGGTAGATCTCGACTGGGTGTACACGCTCGTCAAGTCCCCCGTAGACGACTGTTGCCGCTGGTACGCTTTCGACCCGGTAGCCGGGAGATGGCACGACCTCCCGCAGCCGCCTCACGCCATGGACTTCCAGCTGACGGCACCCGGCTGCATCGGCGTCTCGTACTCAGTCCAATGCACCAGCACTCGCACCAAGCTCGTCATGGTAGCAGCCCTAAAATGGAGGAAACCGCCACCACCGCCACCTCGTGTCGATCACCGCCCTGCCGCAGCAGCCAAACCTGGGCAAGTCCACGACTCCTCAGAAGAACAAGACATGGACTATAGCCGATCGACTACGACAACTGCACGGGCACGGCGCTCTCGCATGCGACCAATACTAGAACCGGCGCTAGAGAATCCGTTAGTCTTCGATCCCATCACGTCCAAATGGACGATCGGTTCCCCCTTCCGCGTGGCAAGGAAGTGGTGTGCGTGCGGGGTGGGAGCGGAAGACGACAATCTAGTGTACGTGGTGAGCGGTTGCGGCCGCGACTGGGACGTGAACGTGGCCAAGTCCGCGGAGGTTTACGACGTAGCAAGGAACACATGGCGTCGCATCGCGGGACCGACTTCCTCCAAGTGCAGCTCTGAAGCCACGGCGGCGGTTGCACTCGGCGGCAACCTCCACATCGTGAGCGGCAAGGGAGTGTTCGCGAAAGTCGGACTGGTTTACACTCCCGCGACTGGTAAGTGGACGGAGATGGCACGCCATCTCCGTGAGGGAATTACCGGCGAATGCGTTTCCGTGGACGGTAAGCTTTTCGTGCTTGATGAAGTGCACGGTCGTCTCCGTGTCTACGACCCGGAAGAATACGAACCGGAATGGCGGGTGTTTATGGAGGATGCACGGCTTCAGAATCTGGAGCAGTTGGTAGGTCGTGGCGGTAAGCTTTGTGGCATTGTGCAGCCGCCTCCCGGGGAGAGTCGCGGCTGTCAATCCACTGCCGCTGCATTGTGCCAGAATTTCGTATGCAGCGCGGCCCCCGGACAAACATCGTCTAGTACTCTACTCAACTGGGTCGACTCGGCTTGCAGTAGCATGCGGCCGCCCACGACAACGTCTCATGCGGCGGCAGCCGCGGCCGCGACTACAGTTGCTGATTCTTCAAGCTTGCTGCGCATCATTGATGTTGTTACAAAGCCTGGTCGGATCGTGGACCTGCGAGTTCCATTCGGTCATACTGTGACAGTGCAATTGCTGTCGAGAATGCTTGTCTCGCATCCCTAGCCTGCAGCAGCCGCAGACAGCAGCTTGACTAGTACTAGCAGCAGCTGAGTCCCTGAAATGGATTTGAGGATGGACTACTGCTTCTAGCAAAACATTAGCTGACTTCCCCTTCTGGTGCTGCTAGCTACGCTTTTGTTGGACTTCAATTGTGGGGAAGGTGCCCACACAAGATGCTTGCTGATCAAAGAAAGGAGGAATTCCCCAACATATTCTTCACCTCCAAGAAAATGCATGTGCTCAAAGGAAGTCGAAGGAATTCCCCAAAAAATTCTCCAACTCCAACACTTTCAACAATTGTGGTGAAGGTGCCTGCACAAGATGCACACTGATAAAAGGAAGAAGGAATTTTCCCCAAATTCTCAAACTGCATATTGGTGCAAAACCTCTGTGTTTTCTGCAGAGCAGTAAAGCTCTGTTTTTTGTAAGAGATCAGAGCTGATGTTTCGACAAGTAATCCAAATTCCAATTCTTGGATCCCAAAAAAAAAAAACAAAAAAAGCAAGAAAGAAAGGAAGGGTGTCAGAGAGATTGATTGATAGATTGTACTGACAAAATCAAAATTCAGTAGAGAATACACAAATTCTAGAGCACATGGAGAACTCTGGTGTGGTAGCTGTGGCATGATTGACACTCTCTCTATTGCTCATAAAATTAACAAGTCAAGAATTTGCACTGGAGAATTCAGGAGCAAAAAACCAGAGGAAAATTAATACTTTTGCACAATCCCACACAAATTAGACTCTCTAGTTTGTGGTTTTGCAGAATTCTTCTAGGATTATTATGATCTAGAATGAGCATCCCAAAGCAAACTTCTGTACCACTTTCTCATGATACAAAGGCTAAGTCTTGCATGTTCTTATTACTCATCTCCATTACGGCACTAATGAGCTTCAAGTTCTGAATAGTGTGAAACTGATTTTTGAGTCGGACTTTGGACCTGTAAATATGCTTAGAATGTAGTACTCTCTTAAGTACTGTGACTACTCAATTTAGATCCACCAAGAAGGGTTATACAGATGGTTGTTTTTCTTTTTTCTTTTCTTTTTTGGTTTTTTCCCCACCCCCCTCCCTTACTGGTTGTTTTCATTCCTCCATTTGAAGAAACAGGTAGCAAGAAATTTATGGTATCTTTTTTGTTTTCATGTGTGTGCAGGAGTATGAGCAGCACTGTGTCACTTTGTGGAACTGAACAGAATCCAGCTTTGAAGCTTAATAGGTATCAAATTTCTGTTCTGCATTGATGATTTGTCTGCCCGTATCATGCACATTTTATATATTAAAACCTAATTTTGATTTTGTATTGAGTTTGAAAGCATAACTGTTACCCAAATAGGAACAGAAAGCCCTCTACAATTGAGTATAAGAACTGTAGTATTTGTTATTTGAGATTGATTGAGATAACAAGCTTGGAAATCCTGCAGAAAAAGAAGTGGTTTCTTATCAGGAAACAATTAAAGAAATGCTGTCATGATCCATCAGTACACCATTGTAAACACCACATTCTTGGAGAGTATTGAGAGCCAAAAAACTCTGAGTTTCTCTTGTAGCAAACTTTCTGAAGGAGTTCACAAGGAATGAAGTGTTGTTTGGATAAAAGAATGCAAGGACCCATTTGCAGCCTTTTGTATGCACTCCACACTATAGTCAATAACTTTCTTGGCCATGTCTGATTTTCTTTGGATGTTTGAAATTTGTACTCTGGAAGAGGGATTTTGCACAAGGCTGAGCAATAGCAGAGTGTGAAGTTTTGAGAATAGTGAGCTCCGTAAGATCAATCTTATGCAGGTTGGATGGAAACTGCACCAATTGTGGGTATACAATTGAGCACAAAAACTCAGAAATTTTGCAACCAAATCCTCCGAAATGGAATAAGCTACTGTGGTGTGGATGCCACCAGGTGAAAAAAAAAAAGATGGCAGTGGTTGGCAGGGGGCACAAATCTTGGGGCAATTACCTGCCAAGACTGGAGAAAAGAGGATGCTCAAATTCCATAAAGAACAATCCAACATTTTGAGTCATTGAAGAAGATAAATCATCCATGCCTCAAAACCCTAACACTGTACTTCAAAGAAATAGCCTAGAGGAAAAAGTGATGCAATAGCATGTGCAAAAATGCTTACAACATCCACATCCTAAAGTTAAAACCAGAACTTCAAAGGGATTCATTCAAAGCTGGTTTGCACCTTGCCTGATCTTCTTCTAGTCTGCAACCTAGCATATATTGCCTACCACAGATAAAAGGGAGAGACAAAATCATGAAGAAGCAAACAAGCTTCAAGCTATACCACATGTAAAATAAAATTGATCAGGTTTTTCCCTGGAGGTACACTGTTCCAACCATGAGTGCTACAGTGGCTGCTTGAAATCCAACACGGGCCCGCATCATCTGTTGGCTACGGTTGAAATCTCCTTTGCGAAATGCCAGAAGTCCTGCACATAATACTCCAGCCGTTGCAATGGCACCTATCACAAGAAAAAACCACCACAGGTGAGAAAGAAAACCTTCACTTGCCAATATCACAAGAAGAATGCTTGATGCAGTTACATTCAATTTATAATTCCAATCTTACAAACCACTACTGCTACAAATGGAATCCAAAATCACTGCAAAACCAAAACCAAACCACTGAAAAAACCCACTACACACATCTGAGCCTTTGCAAAACACATTACCGAGGCAACAATACTCTCACAGCCCAGTAGACATTTCAAAACCCTAATCCACCTTCTGAAGAACTCTCACTCCAGCTTCTGACAAATTCTCTCACAAATCAAGAATTCTATCTCCTCTTCTTCATCATCATCATCTTGCTATCATGGCCCCCCCCGGAGGAAAAAAGAAAAAACCAAAAAAAAAAGGATTACAGAGTTTTATTGCAGATGTCCAACAGAAACAAACATTAAAACCCATTCAATTCAACACAGAACTTCCACGCGGCTTACAGCAAGAACCTCGTTCTCAGAACAGCATCATCCGCAGCAGCGGGGAGAGAAAAAGTACCGCATAGAACAAGAGGGTTGCGCCGATCCTTTTCATTGAACATGTCCTCTGCATCCAGATTCTCTAGGTCCCTGGTACCCATTCCACCACCTTCCGCGGAAAACACACCGCAGAAAACCAAACCCCCTCTTGCTTGCTTGCTTCCTTTGTTTGGTTTGCTTGTTTCTTCTTCTTTAGACCTATGATCCCGAAGATACCCAACACCCAAATCCTCCTCCAAAAAGCTCCAGATGATGATTCCTAAAAAAGGAGATCCTGCTGCTGCAGCAGCAGCAACAACCTCCAACGCCTGGAGAAGAAGAAAAACAACTCCTGATTGGATTTCCAATTCTGCGAAAACCCTAATCGAAAATCAGATTCTGTAAACCACAAACTATGATCCCGAAGTGTAAATTCTCTCGCAAGTTGTGAGATTCTGCTGATCCAGATTCAACAAGATCATCTTGCGTCCTATGTCCTCTTGCACTTCCTCGTCGCACAGACAGACGGTGAAAGGGGGAGAGCGCGCGCGAGAGAAAGAGAGACAGAAAACCGGTTTCACACTACAGATCTGATTCCATGGAATTTGTCGAGCACTTTGATTGGTTATCAGTGGACCTCGGCCGGGAGATCTGTTCACACAGTATCCAATGGCTAAGGTCATGATGCGCGAACACAAGGTTGGACAAATCGAGATCCCGAAATGTTTTACAGGATCTCGATACTTGGTCGACTATCGAGAGAGAGAGAGAGACGCTTTCACACTAGAAATTTAATTGTATGGAATCTGTCGAGCACTTTGATTGGTTATCATTGGGATCTCGGCCCAAGGACCTGTTCACACGGTATCCACTGGCTAAGGTCATCATGACGCGAACAAAGAGCTGGACAACTCGAGATCCCGAAACAGTCTTTTGTTTTTTGTCCAGAAAGTGGGAACCACATGTTTTACAGGATCTCGATACACTTGGTCAAAAGAAGGTCCACGAGTTTCAGGACCTCAGTTGTGACGAAGCTAGCTAGATCTCCAGATCTTGAAATGCAGACACGTGTTTCGGGAATCTCGATCGACGTGCTGAATGTAACGACACTTCATTAAGGGATCTCAGATGCAGGAGCGAAAGATGCTTCTTTTCTGTTTTTCTTTTTTTTCAATTTTATGATGTAGCTGAAGTGGCGATTATCCATAAGACAGTTTAGCCAAATTTGGCTATAAACAACATATGAAAACAAAAAAAGTTGAAGCATCCTTCATATTTTTGGCTACATGCTAGAACCCAATAGAGAAATCTGAAGATTTATTTTTTTAATTGTCAAAATTTGGCAACTAGAGAACCAAAAAAACACATATTTTTAGCCATTTTGGGGGAAAAAAAAAGAGAAAGAAAGAAACCAACTGGCTAAAGTTAGCCAGTAAAAACAACACTTGAGGGAGGTGTAGGAAAGAAGCCGCAGCTGCGCTTGATTTTTTGTTTTGTATTTTCTTCTTGGCCTTTTGTTTGCAGCTGATCAGATCCTCAGCTGCAGTCTCTCTTCCTCCTCTTCTCATGTTCTTTCTATCATCTTGTGCAAAAGTGCACAAAGTTGTCTTTACAACACAATGGCTTACTGTAAAGAAAAAAACATCATGAAGGACTAGTATAAACTTCAAGAAAGAAACTAACTGCTTGTGAGGCTGTTGCAGTCCAACAACATAGTAGACTGCCATGACTACCCAATGACTTCATCAGCTCCCGTGATGGGTGTACATATAAGTATTACAATAGTCAGCCCAGAAATTTGGGTAAACCATAAAGCATGTACAAAGCAAATTGTCAATGGTAGTAATGTCCACTCGTGGTGGGAGTTATGAATGCAATTCTACAAAGAAGAATCCCTTATACAACTACCATACAAATATGACAAAACTGTGTCAACTATCTCTTTAACTACTGGCATCGCCCCTTCTTGTGCTCTGAATTTCAGCTACACCATTCAAAGACACAGTTGTATCATGCATTGGAGTTTGCCTAGTGAGCCCTAACCTCAAAAAGATTGCTTGATGAGGTTTTGGTGTATTACATAAATTGCAGAGGCAATGGCAGCTGCTGCATATGGCAAGATGCTCCAGATGCCCTATACACCAGAAAGGGAATTGTATTTGAGTCATACATTGAAGAATTCTGGGCCATCTCAATGTCACCAAACCCATTCTTGACAAACTTGGAGAGGGCAGGAAAATCAGAGTCTCTAACAGAAGAAAAAGAAAACAAGAAGATTGACCCAAAGCTTGCCAACTACATGTGATGGAGTATCTTCAACTGTTGGGCTACCCAGAGTCATAACATCACAATGCAAGAAGAAGAAGGAAACCTGATATCATAACTCAAGAAGAGTGAGTGCTTACCACAGCAGCTGCAACTCCAGCTAGTGCAGCCACTGGCTGGTCTCGTAGCAGCACTCCAATACCTATCTATTTTTCAAGAAGCAAACTGACTGTTAATCAGGTGTATCCTTCCCTTTATATGGCACATTTTTTGGTTATGCTGGGATTGGAAACCAAACATAGGAGATGAAAAGTTGGAACAATCAGGAAACACCACAGACTGTAGCCATCATGTACAAGCAAACTATTCTCATGCAAAGATAGATGGGCACACAAGGTATTTTCAGGATGTCAAGTTTTTGCTAGCATCAAGTCTATTAGCTCAATTGATTATAGTTTACCTGTATGGGCAGAGTAATGAGTCCACCCAAACAGACACCCAAAAAATAATTCGATGGTGAAATTCCCTGCAAATTTTCCACTGCCAGCTTCTGTGAGAAGCAGAACTTCAACCGAGTAGCAGCAGGTTCATGATTTTGGACCCTAAACCCTAATTTTGGAAAAGTAGACAACACTCAAAACTGAAAAGAATCCAAAACACTCTTCAAAAGGAACTGACATGTCTCTTACAAGCATTGTCCCAGATACACTGGACATGCAAAAGTGCTTACCACAAAACCGGCTAGAAATGATGTAGGATTTCGCACACCCACAGAAAATCGCTCCACTGCACAGGAGTTTCAGCAAAAGACATAAGTACACACGAGCATGACCTTCTGGCATATTTTGCCGTAATTTTCAGAGAAAGCACTCTGTTGGTCCAAATTATCTTTGGCCTATATTTCATCGTCACCCAACACAACCAACCCTGTTCAAGCTTGTTAGATATTCAAACTTCATGCTGCAAGTAAATGCTCGCAACACCTTTATCTCTAGCAGGTTGAGTCCATGACTATCCCCTGATATTTGCCATGACTAACACCTCCTAGATTCAGGCTAAACCATAAGCACCCTTAGGGCTGGGGCTTGACATGATTAGCTGCAGCTCATCTAACAAGCCAAATCCTCTCCACCATCTGTAACTTCACAACAAGCAGATTCGCAGCCAACAGACATGGAGATATCACAAAATTATTCATACTGTAAATATCCTAGGTTGAGGAAAGCTTACACTTGGATCTCTACAAAAGGACTTGTATGTGCAACCCTAAACCCTAAACCCTAAAACATAAGCACCCTTAGGACAGGGGCTTGACATGATTAGATGCAGCTCATCTAACAAGCCAAATCCTCTCCACCATCTCTAACTTCACAACAAATGGATTCATAACCAACAGACATGGAGATATCACAAAATTATTCATGCTGTGAACATCCTCAACTTAGGAAAGTTTACACTTGGATGACTTAGCATTTTTGCAAGGTTGATAGACCCACCAAAACCAATTAAGTTGCCATATCGCTGTACTGTGGCAGTGAGCTGCTCAAATTTCTCTTTTTTCACTCCTAACTGCGGCATCAATCAATTGCCTCATATCAGCAGCACAAGTGTGAAGTCCCATTCCACTCACATCAAATAACGGTGGACAAACTAAGTGCTACGCAAGTGATATTATATCCTCCCCACCCCAATAGAATTCCAATAGCCTTGGATGGTTTCCCTGATATCTGATCAACTGAGAATCGGGCACTCTTCAACATAATTGATATGCCCAATGTCAGCCAATATGTAAACAGACCTTCTCCCAAATTGTCTTGCCAGTCCCTGATTTTGCAGCTATTCTACCAGCATAGAATGGTACCATGTCACTGATACAGACACCCCTGCAAACATGCAGCAGCTAGTAAGTCACAAAAAAACTTCAGAACCAATTTTTCCAAAGAGTATCAGTAGTTGTAGTAGTAGCATCAATAGAGTGCCAGCAAAGAGCAGTATCTCTGTTAGACAGTGCATTGAACTTATTTTCCACGAAAAGTGAAGGTAATTATTTTGTGGACCTCTTGGTCCATACCAGTAAACCCATAGTACTGTGGAAGTGATGTAGGAAGCATTTGCAGACAGAGATGACACCAGAACTTCTCTGGTTTTGTCCCATGTTAAACATCGACCTAGTGATGTCCCAACCTGCAAAGCCCACAACAGATGGTTGGTTATGCTGGAGCTGGTGTGCCATAAACCCAGATCAAGTACATGGGTCACTGAACAGAAACCAAGAAGAAGAAGAAGTAGATGAGAAGAGTGGTTACTGAGAAAACAAGTTTTGAGACACGCACCCAGACGTTTAGTGCCTCCTCACTCACAAACAACCCGAAACCCGCAGCCATCAGCAGGAAGAAATAAACCCACCTACAAAAAATTTATCCAGGAATTTTGCATCTGCAGTTGGAAAACCAGAGAGCCTCATTTGGGGGAGGGTCAAACAATCACACTTTCTACATCAAAGAAGAGACATAAGAGGCAGCAACAAACACATCATGAGAGACTGCAGATGAGCATTGCAAGCAGCAAAATGCATTCTGAAAAGCCCTAGGGCTCAAAAAAACAGAAACCTCACCCTGGAGACTGTTCTCCAAGCGAGAAATCAGTACCCAACAAATTGACATGGAACTTGGCTGCCATTTCTGAAGAGCCAGAGGTAGTAGAAGAAAGGTCTGCTAGCAAATGTGATGCTTCGCTCCGTGTGCCACCAAGTAGAGAAGTTTTTTTCAACAAAATGCCAACAGCCAAGCCTGCAGCCATGATGATTGCCACAATTGCAAACCACAATGCTTCAGAGTTCCAGTTTTTGCTTTCATCAGCTCCCTCCTCAATGCCTGAAGTGTTGTTATCTGAGAATTTTGGTACACCGTATCCATTTTCTGCTGCTGCTGCTGCTGCAGCAGCATCATCATCATCATCAGTAGGAAAAGCTGCTCGCTTCCAGGGATCACTACATTCTGTCAGATGCCTGCATGCACCTGTGTTTTTCAAATCATTCTTCCACAAACAACCGCCTTCACAGTTGATAGAATTATTTTTTTTAGGCTTGCAAGCAAGCCAGCCCATAATCTTCAAGCTCAAATCTACAAAACTACTTTGCACACCTTTTATTCTCCTCACACACCCAAAACCCTTGAGCAGCAGAAGGATTGTTGCATTGAAGCTCACTCATTGAGGCAAAAATGTCCTATAAACAAGAAGAGCACAAACATGTGCCATGATGCTCCTAACATGTACTCTGAAAAGTGAGCTATAGAACTCCATCATTTCCATTTCAATAGGAACTGAGATTTGCCTATAACATCTTCCATCCTTTCTTCCAAGTAGCAAATAATTCAAGAGACAGCAAAGAGAGAGACACACACACACAGAGACATAGAAGCAATGTACTGACGGAGTGATTAGAAGTCGCAGCGGAATTGCCGAATTGAAGTAGGAGCGTTGCAGGGGAAGGTACAAGTGATGATGAGCATGATGGCAATGGGTGAGTGAGGAGGAGAAGAAGGTTGAGGAGTAGTAGGGCATAGCAAGCCCCAGCCCGGAAGCGAAGGCCATCGCTGCTGCTTCCCACCCACCCACCCTCAGGAAGAACACCAGCTCTCTCCCACTCTTGGGTCGCGATCTTTGTTTTCTAAATCAATATGGCAACCACCCATGAGAAGAAAACTCTTGCTTTCAAAGTCAAAATGGCACACCACCCATGAGAAGAACAACTCTTTGTTTTGTAAGTCAAAATGACAAACCGCCCATGAGAACAAAACTCTTGTTTTCTAAGTCACAGTGACACACTGCCCATGAGAAGAGAAGAGAAGAGAAGAAAACTCTTGTTTTCTAAGTCAAAATAGCAACCACCCATGAGAACAAAACTTACAAAACTCTTGTTTCCTACTTGTCAAAATGGCACCCACACAAAATGAGAACTAAAACTCTTGTTTTCTATGTCAAAGTAGCACACCACCCATGAGAACGAAACTCACAAAACTCTTGTTTCCTACTTGTCAAAATGGCACCCACACAAAATGAGAACTAAAACTCTTGTTTTCTATGTCAAAGTAGCACACCACCCATGAGAACGAAACTCTTGTTTTTCTACTTGTCAAAATGGCAACCACCCACGAGAACAAAATTAGTGAAAAAACAGGATTTGTGTGAAGAACATTCACCGTATATACTATAATATACCTTGCTTGTCTATGGATCTCCATGCCCATCATCCATCCTGGGCCACTGCAAGCTCATCCAAGAGAGGATGAAACATGATGATGATGATGATGATGATATAGGTATACTACAACCTCTTTGTGATTTAGTGTTGATATCATATCAATTGATTGTATCAACACTACATGTTGAACATTTTGTTGAAGTGTTGTGAAAACATATTTACATCGAAGGGGCAAGTTTGAGTACATGATTTTTTTATCAGTTTTTTGTATGTGTTTTTTTTGCTTTCGGTGATGTTTTTTTCTTGATAATTCTCATCATTTGTTGTTGTGTTTGTACACTTGTTGGGTTCCATGGTAAGTATATTAGTTTTGACTAGAAGACAAGATGTCCCAATGGCTTAAAGACTATGTAAGAAATGTAGTTTTCCTTCACTACTAACCTTGAAATCAGATGTTATAAATGTTTTCTGATTTTTTTTTTTCATTTCTAGACATTTTGGATTTTGCTTTCGTGGATCTAATCCTACTATCTCCTACCCCACTAAAAAAGAAGGCAATTGACATATCTACACCCGAGTTTTGTTCAATGCCCTTTCCCCCTATGGGTAAAGAACTATTGCATCCGGGCATTGTTGTGATTTTTATATTAAATTGTCTTGTATGCGATAAGATGGTCATGTGAGATTTTAATCATGTTCACACCAAGTTGCTATGGGTTAGGGTTTTGTTTTAACTGTAAGGGGGGGACGTGGTGGTGGATTTTTTTTTGTTGTTTTATGTGTCTAAATCTATGTGTATCAAGGTTGTAATGTGGTGTGAGTGGTTGCACAATTGTTGGTGATTTGCTTATTTTTAGTTGTTGTAAATTATTTTCAAACTTTATTTAAATTGTTGATATTATCTTGTTCGTGTTATCATATGTCTATTGGTTAGTTGGGCATTCATATTTCTAATAAATTATCTCGTCGTAACCAAAAAATTGGGTTGTAGATGAACTCAAGAATGCACCCACATAATAAGACCAAAAAGGTTTAAAATACAAACCTTAACAATTTTCAATACAAAATTCCCAAAACATATACATGTTTCATATGAATTCATAGGATGGCACACCATTCTATTGGTGACACATCAAGTTCATATAAAAGAAAAACATATGTAAAGCATCATGGATCAATTACTCTATCTTATCTGGGAATTTTTTTGGTCATAGTGCTCTTGTTTTCAATAGACCATATGACAATGCTCATAAATTTTTTCATTATTCTTTGCCTTTTAACATTGAATTATTTCTCATTATCCACTTCAAATGTCTATAGACCTTTGGTACTCATGGTTATAGACACAAAAGATCCGCAAAATTGTAGGTCCACAACAATATGCATGCACAAATATAAAATATTTGCCAAAACTAATCCTTCTTACTAGTAGTACCAAATACCTTCAATTGTTCCTACCAACTTAAACACAAAACAACAAAAATAAAACACATAGGCACATTGATCACCACTTCAAATTTCTAGAAGATGATGCATGATGCTTCACAAATATAACTAAGCAACATAACCTTCAACATGAATGCCATTGCCACACGGTGGTTGCAAATTGTTGTGGAAATCTTATTGTGGACTCCCTCATTCTTGATGCCACCACTTGCCTTGCAATAGGATCAATGTCTACATAAAAATACCTCCGAACCACCATCCCTGACTGTAGTAGGGCTTCGAGACCTGTACCAATACCACCAAAGAGCTCTAGTAATGTAATCCTTTCCTTAGGTGGTGTCTAGGTGATTAGCTGACGAAGTAATGGTTTAATCGGTTCGCCATGGCTCTCCATACTCTCAAAACTAGACAAAGCTTTGACCAAAGGCTTGTGGGCTACTATGAACCTTTGTAAAACCTCTGGTCCATGTTGAATGTCAGTAGGAGCCACCTTCAAGCTTTCAGTAGCTTGAGCGTAAGCTATCTCCTCTTTATCTCACTCTATCCATTCGTGGCTAGCTTGTTGAATGTAGGAAATGGTGTGTGCTTCCTTGAGCATACAATTGTGAGCCATAGGACTATGGTTCCTATGTAAATCAAAGGGTTTGTATCCCAAGTGGTGGCCATCAGTCTCCTAATCCACTCGGTAATACGCATGTTCGAACCAGTTGTCAATTGTGAAACTTGGTGGAAACATGGCCTTTTGCCCAATGAGCACATCATAACTTGTGGCATTGGTGACTAAACATTTGATCTGTAAGTAAAGTTCCTAATTTGTACCTTCATTGAACTTAAGTGCAATCAAATCCGAACTTTCCCCAAGTACCTCTTCTACGCTCCCATTAGCGGTGCGAATCTGCCACATAGATTTCTATAGTTTTGAGTGAAGCATGCCCATCTTCTTGGCGAATTGAATTCCAAGAATCACTGGTTGGGCACCTGTGTCAAGAAGTACCACTCTGGGTGTATGTCCTTCCACATGGATTGCTGACCTAGTATTGTCGACAATGGCAACTCCGGTGGCGATGGAAGTTCTCTCACTAAGCACTACCTTCGGAAATGAATGAAAAACTTTGTGGAAAGAATGGCTATCCACAACACCTTTACTAAGTAACAAATCCACAAATGAAGTGTTCTGAACTCCCTTCTGATATGTGAATGTAGAATCAGAGGTAGGAAAGCCCACTAGTTTAGCCATGCTAGATTTAGTGACCAAATTACGAACGCCATTTGCAACACGTGAGCCAATCGAATGTCTCTCCAAGGTGTTAGATGGTACCTCCGTAGCATGTGGATCAGGGATTGGTAGAAGACCTGATGTAGTGTTCAAGGTATCATATAAGATTACAATTATGTCCTTGGTGCTTAGCTTTAGATCTTGAAAACTAAACAATGTTGTACTCACAAGCTTTTGCGCCACTTCATGCATTTGAAATTGCCATTCCATAAGCTGATTAGTGGAGAATTGTGTGTTTTCCTAATGTACATGTACTCCTAGGACACAAAAATTTGATGCCCTAACAACTTGTGGTGTAGTAGTCTTTTCCCCCCTCGCCAACAAGGTGCGTTCTTCTTCCATATTGAGAGGACAAAAAGATTGTGGCATGAGTGCTTGAGCTCCTATAGCCCTAGTAATAGGACTTGAACTAGATGCGAGTCCATTTGTCTGAATTACTTGCCTAGTGGCAGAAACTCTCGGTGCCACATTAGCTTCTTGAGCCGCGACATAAGAAGGGTAAAAAGAAGTAGTAAATTTTGGTGTGAGATTAGAATTGTGTGGAGTAGAAAGAACATACTCGCCTAGTTTACTAGGAGGTCCTTCTCATGATCCTAAACCTTGTACAGGTTGGGCATGACTAGCTGGTTGGGAGGACTTGCCTTTTAGATTAGCAAGTTGAGCCTTCAATGATTCAAGTTCATTTTGTAAAGTCTAAACTTGAATTGCATGGGCTTGAAACACCTCCTTCTTATTAGCATTGAGCTCTTTCTTCTTAGCATTCTTGTTGGAATTACCCTTGGTGGGCAAAACCTGAGTGGAAGGCTAAGGTGCCTTGGCTTTTGGTTGAGGGACAGCAGAAGATGTTGGCAAATTTTGCCATTGTAATCGGAGTTGCTTCTGCTCTAGGAACTTGGCAAAATAAACAGATTCCTGATGTCCCTCTTTCCCACAATAATCACAAAAGAGATCCTCGGAACAAATGTTGCACTCACTAGCTTTGTGGGTAGGATTGACACAGTAGTTGCAAGAAGGTAGGATGGGTGTAGCTGAATGCACCGCTTTAGTCCTTGAAGAAGAATGTGATGATGTAGTTGGCGTAGCTGGTGTAGGTTAAAGCCTTGAACATGATGGAGGCCTCATAGTACTGGCCTCATAGTGTGCATGAACCAGTTTTAGCTTTTCGGAAATGTTATACACATCCAACAAAGTGTACGAGTCTCCAAATTCTACAAAGACCCGTTGCAAAACCTGGGCGTGGAGTGTTGGAGTACCTTCTAACGAACGAAGATATCGGTGGGCAGCTTCGAAGTTGGTGATGCTCTGGGTATCTTCTTTGAGTTTGAGAAGCCTCCTATAAAGCATCTTGAGGGTTTCATGCTTCTGTCAAAAGAAGGTGGCGAGCTACAAATTTTTTTTAGAACTTTTGACTGGAAATTCCAGCTCAAGAATTCGAAAGAATTCCCCCACTGGATCAGCAAAAGCTAGCGCATCAGTGGTGGGAAGAATGTTTGCAGTAACAGCAATGAGTTATTGAGGAGAAAGGATTATTAAGGTAGGTACCGGGTTTGGATTATTCGGCATAGTCCGGTGATGTGCAATTGCAGCTTGCAATGCAGCTTGAGAGGTAGTGGCGATGGCTATGGTGTATGCTGGATTGAGAATCTGGGTGACACCTAAAATCCTTGCAGAATGTTGCTCGTAAACATCCAATGCCTCATAGTGCACATAATGAACCAATTGTTTGAATACAAACGCCTCGGTGTAATTAACGCCATACTTGAGCTGCAATTCACAGACCACAATTAAGAAAGTTGCCTTGAACTCCCTCAAAGAAATAGTACCTAGCCTTCCGCTGAATTTCTCAATTCTCCCAGAGCAACTGTTGACCTCCATGGTGTATATGGGTGTTCAAGTCACAGCTTGCAACAAAGTATATGGTGATGGTGTGAAAGTAGGTGCAGCAATAGGCGTACCCCACTAATTAACCCCTCCAAATGCACTTTGATGTATTGTTGATGTAATGTAACCTGAACCTGAATTCCTCGTAGGAGTTGTATTAGATGACGGTGGTGCTGTGGATGTTTGATGGTACCGTCGTGAAGATCGTGAGCTTAAAGAAATCGGCTTAAAGGATTGTGTGTTACTTCGTAGTTGATACCTAGGCTCTGGCCGAGCGGTAGTGCTTTCATCATCCGAGGACATGGTGTTGTCCCATGCCCTAAAATGTTGTGACAGTACACATCACTAATTACAAAATTTTAACACAACGTACAATTTGAAGATTACAGTGTGTTGTTGGGAATGACTCGTGACACATAGAGATCGCATGGAGGTCAAACGAACGTCAGACAAAGGGCGGACGAAAGTTAAACAAATGTTGGATGAAAAGGCAAGACGACAAAATAGTACGTAGGACGACAAGGCACAGGATGGCAAGACTACATGATGGCAGGAGTAAGACATAGGATGGCAGGGCGTAAGACGTAAGATGGCATGGCATAAAACGACAGGGTGCGACATGCAGGACGTAAGACGCACAAACGGAAGTTTGACGAACATCGGACAAATGTCTAACGAACGGAAGTCAGACGAACATCCGACAGAAGTCCGACTGACGTTAGACGAAAGTTCGATGAACGTTGGACGGAAGTGAGACGGACGTTCGACAGAGGTCAAACGAACGTCGAATGGAAGTCAGACGGACGTCCAACAGAACTTTGATGAAAATCGGACGTGTAGAACTCAGTCGCCGCTGTTGCGATGGTGGGCGATAATGCAACACTATAACGTTGGTCGGCCACGTGCTGCAACTCGCGGCGTTGCTGCAGTGCTAGCCAACCACATGCTACAACTCGCGGCGTTCCTACGACCTCATAGCGCTGATGCGGCCTCGTAGCACTATTACAATGGTCGGCCACGCGCTGGACTTCGAAGCGTTGCTGCGATGGTTGGAAACGCGCTGCAACTCTTTTGTTTTTTTTAATTTTTACTCGACAATTTCAAGGATGAAAAAGAATGGGAGAATGAGAAGTTTTGAAACCTGCTCTCTAGTGTCCCGGCTTCATTGGTTGTAAGAAACGTAATAACGCAAAACTCCCTCCAACAACACGAATAGTTACACTAAGAGCGCGCTCCTTCCGGTAGCAACAACACGAGTAGCAACAATTCAAGAATTTCAAAAGCACAAGAAATTTGTTGCTTTCAACATGAAACAACAGGGAATAGAGTTTTTCTAGAATTGAATTGTAAAGAAAGATAGAAACGAAATTTATGTAGACGGTGGCCGTGCAATGGCCGCCGTGAGCATTTAGAAAATCCTAGCTTATTATGAAGGAAACTCCTGACAAAGGAATTCTAAAAAAATTAAAAGGAGAAAATAAAGGTTTAAGCCTTTTATACCGTTACCGACAAACTAAAACCTTAAGTACTTAATAGCGTACAGTCGCCTAAGACCGTACATTAACCCTAAAAGCGCACATGAGCATGCCCGTAACTGGCCATCATGTATGAGGCCATGTACGAGCATGACAAGTTTTGAAGATTCTATAAGTAGCAAGTTCTTATGGAATAATGTATGTAATGAACGCATAAAAATTGAATTTTTTTTTTCTAAATGGTAAAAAAAAAATCAATTTATTTTGTTGTGTGAATAAATTGGGAAGAATGCCCAATTATTGATTTTTAATATCTTACTTTAAAATAAGTATTGCACTATGCTATGCGGTTTAAGAAAGGAATAAAAAATTTAATGTTAAAATTTTAGATTTAGTTTAAAGGAAAAGATGACGAAAATTAAAAAAATTCATGAACGGTCACTATGGCATGTTCATTTTATTGTGAGTTTTAAGTATCCTAAGAAACGTTATTTGACAACCTATTTTAAAATAAGTATTCCATGACGCTATGTGGTTTAAGAAAGGAATAAAAAATTTAATGTTAAAATTTTAGATTTAGTTTAAAAGAAGAGATGACGAAAATTACAAAATTTCATGAACGGTCATTATGGCATGTTCATTTTATTTTGAGTTTTGAGTATCTTAAGAAACGCTATTTTAAAATTTGTAATTAAAAGAATTTTTTTTAAACATGTTGTAAACAAATCCAAAAAAATGAGGTTAACAAAACATTCATGATTTCATGAAAAAAAAAATGTTGTAATGTTGTATGCCTTATTATTTTCTATCCAACTTCCAATGGAAAGATTTAATGAAAATGAAATATTAGTTAGGTCATTTAGATTTTGTTATTAAGTAATGGGTTATCATATTCATGACCAACTGGCTTTGAAAAAGAAATCATGAGCAATGTAATTCTTTGAACTTGTAACTTGATGTAGTTAGACTATTATTTATGTAATTATTTAACATTGAAGTTTAGTGATTTACTTATTAATAATATTTCATAGTTTAATTATGATTCGATCATAGTGTTTGATTTTCACATGATGATTTATGTGAGAAATCATGTGATAAGTCTTTGGCACATTAAAGTGCATTGACTTTCGCATGATTATTTATGTGAAAATCTTTGGGACATTAATTCACACAATAGTTTATGTGAAAAGTTTGTCACTTTACTATACATGTGTAATTTTTAAAAAATTTCTTGTTTAGTTCTCTTTCGGTTAGTACATAAGAACGTGTTTGTGACCTTTGAAAACATCTTCATTTGATATAAATAAAGTATTGTGTGAATATAAAACTTGATGAAATAAAATTCTGAAAGGATTTGAAATTTTAATTTTGAAAGGTTTTGATATAATTTATATGAAGTTCATGGTAAAAGAATGGTGTGGCATATTAGTTATACATAAACAATAAAAAGATGAAAAAAAACATTTATGCAAACAATAACATGGATTTTCATAACTATGTAATAAACATATATAATTTTAATTTAAGGTTTAGGGTCTTAAACCTATTTATGATTTATAAGGTTCATAGTTTTATGTTGCATTTCGAGAAGTGATAGGTTGTAATTTTAGAAATTAAATGTGCTGTGATTATTTCATTGATCTTAAGTAATTTCATAAATATTTTATTAAAATATTTTTATTCTATTAAGGAATGTCATAATTTAATCGCCCCTTTTTTTTTTGAAGACAAGGTTTTTATAAAATTTCAAAATTTTGAACGTCTTCATTTTATTTATCAACCTTGTATCAAGTGTTTTGAATTTTGAAATGCTTGAAAAGAATACCTTTTTTTTTAATATATTCAACATTTGTATTTCAAGATAAGTTTAAATACAATTCACATTAATATGTTCTCATCCATGGTTTATATATTCAAAATTTTGAAAATTGATAAAAAAATGTTTAATAAAAAATGTCAAAACATAAAACCTCTTAATGGTTGAAATAAATGAAATGAAAAAATAAATGGTCTTGCAAGGGAAAAATATTTGAAATGAAATATAAAGTTTATAACACCTTGTAATTTTTACATTTACATTTTACATGATAAATAATATAATCCATTAACATTGTAATAATTGTGCCCAAATGAATATGACGCCTAAATATTTGTACATGATTTATTTGTCAATGGGTTAAAAATTTTATGTTTGTTATTTTTGCAAAAAAAAACACGTTTGAATTTTTTGTCGATAAAAGAATAATCAATGTGAAAAATGCGATTATGTAGATGATTGGAATGACCAACATTCTTATAAAAAAATGTTGAAAATGTGATTTAAAAAATGGATGAAAATTCAACATGTGAAGAAATAAATTTAAATGTGTTTCAGGTAATAATGTGAAATAATGAGTTTACTGCATAAATGAGAAAAAATTTAAGTTGGATAAAAATACATATGAATCACAATATTAAGAAAACTTTTTTTTTAAATGTTGAAAATACTCATTGTGAAAAAATTTATAAAATGATTATAAAAATTTGAAATAAAGCAAAACTCACTAAAAAAAACTCCATATTTGAGGTTATAATAATGTTTATTACATTTCACATGATGTACAATTGTTTTTTTCAATTTTCACAATTAAACATGCAAAATTATATATTAAAAAATCAAAATTATTTAAAACCATGCACTTGAGCATTAAATTTTAAAAAAATCATTTTAATGTGCAATGTCATTTACAAGCATTAAATCCTATGTAAGTTTATTAGCTCAAACAACTTTTATTAACTTTAACAACATATAAATTTTATATTTCATTTAAAATTTGATATGCAAACCAAGTCTAATAAATATATGAAAAAAAAAATTGTCTTTTATACATATATTTTTCTTTAATTATACAATTTAAACTTTAAAAATATTTCATGACATTTAGTATAATCATTAATAATCAACCAATATTTACAAACACATTTCAAAAATTATATGATAAATGTACTATTGAAGATGGGATAAAAAGAAATATGCATGTGTTTTATATACTTTTTAAAATCATTTTTCATTAAATTTACATCTTTTGATATTACAAAACTTGCATTATAAATATAACACACCACATTAATAATCCAATAAAAATTCAATAAACATTAAATGAAACCATGATTTTTTATTTTGATATAAAATCAATTACAAACATGATTCATCATATATTTTAATTGTGTAAAATTTCACACAAAAGATGGTTGGATGTTGGATGGAACATCCAACATATATGTTAATTGTTTTTTTGTGCAAGATTCGCTATAAGTGAGCACAAAAAATAAATTCATCACATTTTGATTTGGATTTTATTTTTGCAAAATTTCAAAAACACTTTTCACATTTAATGTTAAATACTTCTTGGGTTACTCATAATTAATGCAATATCAAATTCTTCAAGGAAAAACATTGTTACGTACACATTGCAAATGATATTTCATTTAAAACAAAGAACAAACATAAAGTTTTAACACAACACATGTGTGTTAACTATAAAAAATAATAATGATATGTATTTCCCAAAAGATTCAACTTAATGACAAATAAATTTGAAAAGATTTAAAATTTATCTTACACTTTATTCAATTTTTTTGACATGAATGATGTGTACATTCAAGATATTATAAAACATATGACATATATTGCACCAAAAAAATACATTCAAAAACACATGCCTCAAAAAACATTTCAAATTGAACACATATATTTGGTCCAAAAAAATTCAATTGTTCATATATTCGAATTGACCATTATTCAACACATGGTTAGTATTTTTTTGTTTAATGGTGAATTTAAGCAACTTAGTTATTTATCAATAAAATAATGAAATATTGATCTTGAGTTTTTAAATTTTTCCAATTACAATAACAATCTTGAAAAATAATATAATGCTTGAACATTTTGCCACTTGTTGCTATTGTTTTTAGGACCACATTACCAATATAATTTCATAAATTTAAAGGAATAAACCTTGATGATAACACACACAATTTTTAATCACATTTTTTCAGTGATATTAGTGAAGGTTCATTATGTTCAACATTTCATCAATGGTATTTTTATGGATTTTATTTTCAAAACAATAAAAATACAAAGAAATGCTTTATTGAATTTTTTAAGAAATATATTTTGAATAATATCATTAGAAATTCACAAACTATAGAAAAGTGCTTGAAATCAATTTGTAGTTCAAACAATTGCCATCAATTAATGCTAGATCTTTCCAAGGATGATAGTTAATGATGCTATAACAAGAAATTCATTTTTAAAAATTTACTTAATAGACATTAACTAATGGTCCTAACATTTTTAAACATGGATTATATTACTTATATTTATGTAATTGGTTTTGTTGTCTCATTCCAATTTCATTTCAATCATTTTTAAAAATGAAACAAATAAACAAGTGTTGCCAATTCACAATTAAGGAAAGACTTGTACGATTGATGAATCCTTAGTGAGAACAACTATTTATGCTTTGTTATAGTAAGCCTTCGTCAACCCATTATCATTAAACAAAATGAAAATTCCTCTTACCAAGCTTACCGCATTCCTAGGTGGAACAAGCCTTACTATATATATATCGATATTATATTGTGATATGAAATGATTAAATAATATAATTTCGAATATTAATATTCATTCAAATTTAATACAGATTCAAATATGACACATTCTTCTCCCTTTCAAGGTTTCAGAATGATATAAAGGGGAAATTAGTGCTAACTACAAACCAATGGAATGCATGGGTGGCCAGAAAACATACCATTGATGGCTTCCCCTCTTTGAACTTTCACTCCCCTACAATTTCCCGCCTGGCTGCCTGCCATCAACCAGTGTCCAGCTTTGGTTTGTGCTGCATTGAAGCTATGGTATCTGGAACCAAAACCATTTAGGCAGTCATGATGCCACACCGAACTCCCTCCTATTGCTGACCATGTTGTTTCTCAAGCTGGCACAAGTGCTCAATCCCCACCCATCCTCCCTTCCTGTGAAAGATGAATACCACTTGCTGCAGTGCGCAAGGAATTAGGGTTACATTAGTGTTGGTTGGGCGAGGGGATTCGAACTTCAAGAAACATCACCACAGTGCAAACTGAAGAGTCACTTCGCCTCATGATCTGACTGAAGTGACTAGCAGACACAAATTACCTTCTGCTATGCATCATCACTGATTGTATGAGGAAAATTTGGAATAGTATTCTGACATCTCCTAAAATGCTGAATGATTGACTGAGAACACAAAGAATGGTTGGTGGTACTAAAAGGTCTCTAGAACTATTACAACAGTAGAACTGTAGATTGCAAAAGCATGTCAGCTATGACATGCATTATTTCTCACTTAAACATTAGTGGCAGGATCAAGAGCAAGCCCACCAGAAAAGAGGACTACAGCAGATGACAAGAGAGTGATCTGCAATCCAATAAGAGATTTGAGCAAATCAGTGTCCTCTTAGTTCACCAGCTCATGGACAAAAAATATTCCAGCAGTTCAAGATCCAGTTGCACATCTTCTATCTGTATGTCTCAAGTAGTTCATAAGGATGGCATGATGTCAAAACTGTGACTTGTCAAGATCGTCAAAGAATGCGTGCTGAAGAGCTGCCTTGGCAGAGATGCGCTTTGCAGGGTTGATTTGCAACATGCTCTGCAATTCAAATTTCACCCATTCAAGCTTTGATATAGTCAGTTTTCTCACTTGATCTCATCACTCACACACCACTGTAAAAGCCATGGTCCTCACAGCAACACGAATTCCTGGACTTGTAGATCTAGCTTACAAAAGAGGGAATGTAACTTACAGAAAGGAGATTGACACCCTGCGGATCTAGGTCAGGCACAACTCTTGAAATGTTTTGAGGTTGCCAGTGGGGATAGTCATGCCAGTCTCTAAGTGTACTGACTCCTGGCCAGACCTCCTCTGTGGGGGTTCCCAGTAACCTGCATAATCCAGTGTAAATTTATGAAATTGGAATTGGGAGTTAGGGTGAGCACAAGTGCTTGCTTGCCAGTAGATTGGGCAGCATTCTTGACTTAGGATAAACTGATAAATTAGACAAAAGTGGTTGGATGTGTCACCTGAAAATGTGAAGCAGCTGCTGGAGCTCCGAGTCTCCAGGAAACAGAGGTGATTTGCAAGACAATTCAGCTACACGCAAAGCAATCCAGGAAATAGCAGTAAATCTTCTGTGGTTTAAGCAAACAGGATGAACAACGAGACTTGTTGATAGTCTAGAGCAGCTCAATACTTTGCAGACATGACTAAACTACTTACCAAAAATACATCCCACAGACCAGATGTCCACGGGTGTTGAGTAATGACTTGCTCCTAGCAGAACTTCTGGTGCCCTGTACCAGAGAGTAACAATCTGAAACACCAACCACGAAATACATAGCAGAATCAGACACTGCCACTGCATGACACAAAAGGGTCCCTGTTAAAAGACTTGCTACTCTAAGATGCTGTGTATGGGAGTAAAGAACTGGAAGACTACCTCATGAGTATAGCTCTTGAGAGGAACAGTGAAGGCTCTACCCAGCCCTAGATCAGCAATCTTGAGAAGCCCTTTTTCTCTGTCCACTAGAAGGTTTTGTGGTTTCAAATCCCTGTCAAGAATAACCACATCTTAGAGAAGGAAGTTTCTCCTTCATTAAGTAGACTTCAGGGCATTATGCACCCAAGATAGTCTCTAGAGATATGAAATGGAAGTCTGCGTGCTCTGCTGCAAAACTCTGAGATGACAAAGCACACATTGTGATCAAAATTGGGTACGCAAGTGGTGAACTAAGTACCTGTGCATGACACCATGACTGTGGCAATGAGCAACCCCTTTGCACAACTGGTACATGAAGCTCTGTACCCCATCAAGTGTCAGGTGTTCAGCCACAGCAAGGAGGGTAAATTTCTTTAATATGAGAACAGACAGATAAAACTAAAACTCATGTTACACAAAAAAAATTCACCTACCATGCACCTGCAAAAATATAAGATAGGATTTTGTAACTTGCAAGGAAAGTCACCTTGATAATGCTTGTTGGAAGGGGATTCTTATTACCCCTTCCATGTGAATCAATGTACTTCTTGAGGTCTGTGTCAAGGTACTCAAAAACTAAGTACAGCAATGGTTTCCCCTTCTTGTCTATGTGCTCCACACATAGCAATCTGCATAAGAATCATTAAAAAACAAAAAGATTACTCCCCCAAGTGTGAATAAAAAGTACTGATTCTTTGCACAATTTTCACACATCATCACCTTCAATCCAAATTGCTTTATTGATGATTGTATGAAAACACATCTATGCAATTGAGCAGAAGCAATGGCAGACCCACCAGCTTCCACTGCAGCATTCTCTATTATTCTTTATTATCTCATTCTGATCTGACCCACATGTGATTGTTTCCGTGTGATCCTCCACAGAACATTCTGCATTTCTATCTGCTTTTTGAGATGCAATCTCAGATCACTACAGAATGAAATTCCCTAGGTCTCATCACTCTTATGAGCTCGTCTCTTCATAAAGTCTTGCAAGGAGGCCTACCTGACAACGTAGATACTTTGAGAGAGCATCTGCAAGAGGGAGACTTCACGCAGCGCTGTGCTGGGCACGCCCTCTTCCTCCATATCCAGCCTCGTTTTCTTAAGAGCCACCAAGCGCCCCGTTTTCTTGTGCCGCGCTTTGTAAACTTTGCCGTAAGTTCCCTCGCCGACCTTCTCGAGCTTCTCGTAGTTCTCCATCGTCGAGCTGAAAGGTCTAGAAGCCCAGGAGATATTGACACGGCCCGGGACGCTTTGCTTCACGGATGTGTTGTCACGATGAATGCGCGGTAGGACCAAGTTCCCTCATGCAGCTTGGAGGACGACTTCTGGTCGACTTCCTCTGGAGACGCAATGCCTAACATCATCGCCGTTCTTGACAACGCAAAGCAGAGATATGGCTAGGAATGCCGCACTGACGAGCTTCAGAACGCTTTCGTGGGTAAACGCATGTCCGGAGAAGAAAGGAAACACTCCGCCAATACATAAAGACGGTAAAAAGCTTCACCGATACAACGAAGAAGGAAAGAAACGCGAATGAAGAATATGAAGGGAATCGGATTCCCTAGAGACGACGCAAGGAGAAATTCGATGACATATATAGGGAGAGAAGAACCAGAGCCAGTACCACTGACAGCATCATCGAGTTTCTGTTTCTTGATGATCTTTCTTCCTATGTTGTAGAGCTTCTTCGTGTTTTCCTTCTACTTCCACATAGGCGCTTCTGAAGAGTGACAATAACAGATTGCCATTTCCTGGTATGTATCGGTCGCTCTTTCTTTCTGCGAATAGAGCTTGTCAAAGGTCTCGGAAGCTTGATTGAAAGAAGAGACGGAGGTGTACAGAGGCCAGAGCTAGAATCTTGCAACTACCAATATTACGCCTCCTTACTGACCAAATCACGTGGAAAAATAAGTTCGATAGAGGGCAAGAGCGCGACAGAGAAATCATTCCACAGATGGTGAACAAGGAAGACATCAGGAAGGAGAGGAGAAGATCATTACGTGATGCTGATTGTCGATGATTATCAATTAAACAGATTAATACACTTCTTCAAATTCCCTGTTTCCAGAGATAAAACCATCGCAAGGAACTAAAGCCGTAGAAGATTGATGCCATCTTGGTTCTATGTTCGAGCCCCTCCCCCTCCCTTGCGACGCTTCCACAAATAGCCTGGCAGGAGCAACAGGCAGCCGTGGCAGAAAAAACAGGAAAACACAAAAACAAGACAAAAGAGAGAGAGAGAGAGAGAGACAGAGAGAGAGAGAGAGGGGCCAACAACACAAATACAAGAAAGGCTTTCTTAGTGTTTTAAGGCGTTTTTGGTGACATAAAAAGGAGGCCAAACAAACACAAACAACAACAACAACAACAACAGGGAGAAAGAACTCACAAGGCACAAAATGCTTGCCGGGGAAGCAGGCAGCGTCTTTGTGGAAACAAAAACACACACGTGAAGAAGGAGAAGGAGAAGAAAGAGGAGATCACCACAACGACAGAGGCAGACGGGGATGAACAAACAGGATTAGCATAATACACAAAGATTAGTATTAAGATTAGTGCTCTAATCAAGATTAAGGATTCTCGCGTATGTCCCAATCCCGCCATCTTTTCTTCTTCGTCTTTCTTTTTCTTTCCCGCCTTTGAAATTCAAATGCAAGTGTGCCAATCATTTGGGCTTGTGTACAGTAGGTAAATGGGATATGATATGAATTCTGTCTTTTTCTTTCACCCTCTCATTACACAGTACACAGGGCCAGCTTCACCACATGCTGCTGCCTGTGGATTAATTAATTAATTAATTAATTAAATTAAAATTTTGTCAGTTATGTTCAGTAATAAGAATATTTTTTACAATTTGGTATTATTATATACTAAATAATGATTCAATGCTATTTTGTTTGGCATTTTTTTATTAATTACTCCCACAAAAAGGTACTTACATGTTGAAAACAAAATTAAAATTTTGTTTTGCTTTTGAAATTCTCATCATGTTTGTTTCTAGTGTAAGAGCATCTACAGCAGCGGTGCTTAAGTATGTGACCCTGCGAATATATATTTCACATCCAAGTTTAGTTATATACGTACTCTTTTGCAACCCCACCCATAAAACTGAAACTGGGACAGCGGGGGATTACTAATAGCAAACCACCCGGACCAATCATTATGATGAGCCAATCAGAAACACTGAACAGCAGTTAGATCATAAGTATTACATTCGTACAGTGAATTTTCTTCATCCCATTTTACTGAGCACCACAGGAGATGCTCTAAGTTACAGTATTGGGTATTATTATTTTCGAAACCAACAAGTGTTCCCACCAATGTTTCCTCCAAATTTGGTGCATGAAAGAATTGCACTCACAGGCAAGCTTCCCTTTCCACACATGCTTGGGGATTACTTAATTAAGATTTTGTCAGTTATGTTCAGTAGTAAGAATAATGTTACAATTAGGTATTATTATATACTTAATAATGATTCAATGGTATTTTGGTTTGGCATTTACTATTTAGGTATTAATACTCTCAAAACAGTACATGTTGAAAACAAAATTTTATCTTTTTTGGCTTTTGAAATTCTCATCATGTTCCTAGAGTAAGTTTTACAGTTGGGTATTAT